>Ga0116228_10005846_pt1 | contig 10988 bp, 10 predicted proteins | sample S1TSphfallax_2_FD_89694 | JGI IMG/M metagenome (GOLD analysis project Ga0116228, IMG submission 89694) | Host-associated microbial communities from peat moss isolated from Minnesota, USA - S1T2_Fc - Sphagnum fallax MG | ecosystem: Host-associated > Plants > Peat moss > Unclassified | place... | reverse complement strand
TAAAGATATAAATATCCTTAGTTGAACTTTCAGGGATTGACAAGGCAAGGAGCAAAAATTTACATGCATCCTAAACAACTAATGTGTGATTAGACCAAGGTTAGAAGAGAGGTGACAAAGAAGGAAAAAATTGAAGGTTCTTAGACATATCCTAGGTAAGTAGTCCAAGCCATTAATTGAAAATGATCAACTTGACTTAAAATAAACTTTTTTTTGGGTTTTTGCAACACTAGAATTTGTGCATGCCCTTCATGTCCCCAGTTTGACAACTACTTCAAATTGTTTTGTCACATTTGTTTTCAGTGACAACCTTGCTTTATAATGTACAAGAATGGTTTTTATCTCATGTGAATATTAACATTAGGGATACAATTTTCATGTACTATTATTCTTAGTTGGAGAATGAAGTCAGACAAATGAATCTTGTGCACTAATATCACATAATTAAAAGTTGTTAAACATCATATCATGTAACGTCTCAAAAGGTTGAATTGTTAAGCATAAATATAGCACATTGAATTATTATTTGTTCAATAGGAATTTGCTTTCAATTCCCCATAGGATGGCAAGGGATTGACCTAAACATCTAAGCTTAATTACATGTTGCCCATAATGTTATGCCTTGTTGATGCCAACTACTTGACAATATGTGCATTATTTCAGCGTACTGTGTGGGGTGAAAACCTCAACATGTATGACATGTTAAGCCTGGGCTAAGTACCTATTTAGGGTACTTATTTTGTTTCAAATCAATTAGTTGGGGGTGCCTCACAAGTTCGACTTTTTATTTTGGCAATGAGCCAATTTGATTGGCACATCACCAAAAAAAAAAAGTTGACACTATGGAGGCTCCCCAAAATAGAAAATTCTATGGAAAGATTGTGTGCCTCCCTTTGGCCCAGGTGATATTGGGAACATCTTGGGTGAACACTTGAGGAACCCCTTGAGAATGTCATGGGAACAAATTGGGAACAGACCAAAAAAAAAACCCACTATTCCCAATTTCTCATATGAATCCAAGATCCAGGGTAGGGACTACGAATAGTTGGTGGGAGCCTTTCTGCATGGAATTTTTCTTCTGCAAAGGGTGCACATTTTGAGAAATGTAATGGCCGCTATGTCCCATGGTTATGGAAATAAAAGTTTCATGTAGCCAATGAAAAGGCACGCATGCACTCATGAGAGGTCCAATTTTTTCTTTTAGGGGGGGGGAAAGGAAGGGGAGTGAATTTTTTTTGTATCCTTGTTCCCAATGTGCTCTCAATGTGTTCCTCAAGTTCCAAAATTATTCCTCAAGACATACCCAATAGCACCTCTGATTTATCCCATATGGTTTGCTTAAAGTTGAACTCTCATATATACTTAAACTGAAAAGGTGGGCTATGGCAGAGTAAATTTGTTTTTATTTCACAATTGAGGTCCAAGGAGGTGCTTCTATTTTGGAGAGAGCCCAAAGTTCCAAAAAATTGGAGACATGCGAATCAATATAATGGCCCCTTCCCCCAAAAAATAGAGAAAAAGTGGAAGCCCACCCATGAACTAATGAATCTGAATCACACTATGAATCCTACATGCATTTCATTTTACTTTTTCTTGTGATAGTGGAGTACCCACGAGTATCCATGAGAAAAAAAAATTCAAAAGTAAAAATTCCCTTAGTGCTTTATGCTTGGTAAAGGCCTTGGGGGTTGTGGGCTTTACTGGAATCAGCCCCACACTTGACTCCCCATTGCATAGGCACTTATTCTGGTAAAGGTGGATTCCATGACAAACACCATTGTCAAGTACACTATTCTAGTAAAGTTTGTGGACAAGGGCTTTACCTTACAATAAAACATTATCACATTTTTAAAAATATATATTTTGGTACATTATTGGGTTTAAGAAATCATGTTTGTTGATGTGATAACAATGTTTTAGGAATAGTAATTTATACAATTTGGAAAATATTCTTCAACTTATTAGAGTAACTTTCATGAGGTAGAAGTTGCTTATCAATCTGTCCCTCTTCATTGTCCTTATCATTATAAGGTTGTCTTTCTACAATGTCACTATCACATTGATGCTTTACGTAGAAGAAGGGTTTGTTGATAAATGTTTTTATATATGTTAAACATGTTTTGGTGTAAAATCATGTAGGTGTTGAGACTAACACAACTTAGGTGTAAAATCATGTAAGAGTTGGAACTAACACAACCTAAATGTAAAATCATGTTGGCATTAGGACTAACAACCCGAAGAGGGATGTTAAACACCATATTGGCATAGGATATGTAGGTGTTGGGTACCACAATGACACCCACAAATTTCTTCAAGGATTCTGTTTAAGAACTGATGGTTCAAAGCATATTAAAAAATTCCTTGTTTTGACCATATGTTAATGTGGTGCTTGTCCATAAGAAAATGTCATGAACAACATAATCCCATGTTGGGTGCAACCTTTCCTTCTCTTATTGTAAAAATGGATGTAAAACACTTGGAAACAATCTATAATGTATTTGGAGGGCACCTTATAACCATCAATTTCCCTCCTAGAAAATGGAAGGAACATTATGTCTATTCTTCAATAGTGGGAGGGTTTTTACAACTATAAGTAGGCATAGTTTCTTTCTCACTATTGAAGAGTAGGCATAATATCCTTCTCATTTTCACGCCTTGTGATTTATGTAGGTTTGGTTCATAATAAAATTTGCCTCATGTTTTATGATAGGCAAAGCCCATGGGTGGGGGACATTCATTATGAGAAAATCATGTCTATTGCAACTAGTCTACCTAGTTGTAACCTAGTTCTATTGGACACTTTTTAGTTGTAATTTAGTTTTATCGAACATTTTTTAACTACATTAGACAAGTTACAATAGAGACAATTTTTTCATAGTGATTCCCAAAATGTGAGGCTACATTTGACTATTGTTTCATCTAGGCCCCATATTTTGAAAATGCCATTATCCTAGGGATTTACTTTACACATATTTGGACTTACCAATTATCCTTAAGTCCAAGATTTGTTTGTTAGTTTTCTTTTACGTTGAATGAATGGCAATTATGCATAAAACAATATGGAACAACTTTTACAAAATACCAAATCTTTCATACATCCTTTTGTGTAGTGTAAAGCCCAACTTCAAGGCTTCAAGTTGGTCTTTAGTCCTTATTCGAATGTCCATCATCTCTTATCAAAATTTTAAGTACAAATGTAAAAATATTTTAATTTATGTTTAGTTAAATTAACTATTTTCATTTGCAATTACTAGGTGTGGGTTTTTATTAATGTCATGTTTATATACAAACAATGGTTATGATATTATTGCTAATATATAAAGGGTGTTCAATAAGCTTGAAGTAAATATGAAGAAAAAATGTTATGAATATTGAAAATGTTTGATATCGTGGTCTAATTTTTTTTCTTAATCATCTCCAAGATGTCAACTAATAGATAAATGTGTAAAAATGTTTGGTAGGTTTGTGAAAATTTTACAAGAGCAATGGAAATGGTAAAAAGGGCCCATTCTTTTCAATGTTCAGTAGGATAGGGTTGTTTGTACACATGAGATTTCATTTTTCTTCATGTCAATGGGATTGCTAGATTTGAATTTTTGAATTTTCTTAATTATCTTGAATGGAACTCAACACAACTATTTTGTGAGCGTGTGACCGTGAATGATGAGTTGAATTTTTATGAGTAGCATAGAATCCTTGAAGAATATTCTTGCCACATAAGCCAAATATTTTCCACATAGATAAAAATATTCCATCCACGTGGATAGAATATTATATTGACCTAGAAATAATATTTTTTTAATGATACAAAATAATCATTGAAGCAAGTTGACTATGTTATTGGTGATAAGGATATCATAACTTTTGTTGTAATTGTCTACAATTGAAACTTATAATTTATTTCCCATAATCTTTCAAGATAATGTTTTAAATTATTAATGAACATTTAAATTAGTCTAATAATTAATTTCTATTTAACAATGTCTAGTCATTGCTAAACAAAATGTTGGATGAACAATTGTGAAATTATTTATAAAACCAAAGAGGCAACATCCTTTGCAAGTTGTAGTTTAAGAGCCAAACACATAGCATCAAAATGAGCACTAAAATTGACAATTTAGAATAGTATTCTTACGTACACCAAAGTTACATCACGATTCAACAAACAACGAACTTCATCACAATTCCAAGTTGGAAAATGGATGGAACTTTCAAATTCACCACAAAATAGGACATGTTGTAAAACATAATACATGTGTTTACAAGGCACCCATTTCCCTCACCAACCTAACGAATTGGAAATCATTTCTACAAAATCCAAACAATTGCAAGCTGGGAAGTCTCCTATTGTAACTTCATATTGCTTTTTGTTTAGATTTTGATTAAACACAATCTTATATATTCATCCATATCCAAGAGGGGGAACCTCCAATGGTGGGTTTATAGTCATTTCAAAAAGTCCACCAACCTCCCAGAGATTATAATGTAGATTTGACATCTTGAATGGCATATATATGACGAACAACCTTACATTACATGATGTTGGCCATGACATTTTATCCACTAGCTTATTTATAAGAATGGAATTTTCTCCTTCAAATAGGGTTCGAGGAAAGATTGCTTTTCATCTATTCAAAACAAATCTTGTTTTTTCAAGAGAATTGATTTCATCTTGGGTGAGATTAATTTTAGTTTTAATAGGCCAAATTTCTAGGACAACCGGTTTATCCAATGCATACTTGCACTTCATATTGTCAATGCAACAATTCATGTCATTTGCACATAATTAAAACTTATGCAACTTTAAAGGTGCATCAGGGAATTGAAACCACCACATTGAGTAAGTTGAAGTAGGGACACCAATAGAGGTTGTCTTGGTAATTATCCTTGTAACACAAGAATGCTTGGTGGATTTTTGCAAAGTGGAACATTGAACATGCTACATTATATGCCAAACTCCATCTCCACATGGAGCTTCAAGGACCTCAACATATTTTTCAATTTGATTAGCAACACTTTTTTCAGTGTTCACACTTGAATTGGTGATTGTATGGTTTACACAAGGATGAGAGAAATTCATATGGTCATGCTTATGTGAATCCCCTTTTAATCTAGGAGTTAGGTTTGCCTTTTGTTTGCAAGAGCCAAAGATTTTTTCACCTTCCACATGTATGATTTTAATTGTGCAAGTCGAACCTGGGGAATATTTCAAAACTACATTTGTAAATTGTTTCGGATCTCCAAATTGGGTTGTTTTATGCAAGAGAAGCCCACTCTTATCAAGCCCTTAACCTAGTCGACCACCTTGTTTAAAATGAAAATATAATGTCAATTGTTTGAAAGTTTGAACATAATCATCCGATGTTGCAACTTATAAACAAATCCCCTTTTCCTAGACTGTTGAAGCCATACATTGTGCATTGTCTTTGAAAGGTAATCAAATGTCAAAGGGCCACCACCTCCATTTGAGATGAGAAGAGACCACATCTTGTGGAACATGTTGATTGTGGAATGCCACCATTGCCATTAAGTTATAAACCACCAATTCTTGTTCAAGGCTTTCCATACACATGCAGCACTTACCCAAGAATTGTCATAGCAAATAAACATCATAAATTACTAACATATTCAAGCTCTATTGAATATCGTGAGCATTTGTGAAAGATAACATTATCCCAATATAAGACTTCAAATCTTTCGACAATAGTTTTAGAAAGAACAATAGAGAAAAAGACAAAGCTTCAATCATGTCCTTGTGATTCTAAACAATGGCATGTCAACCCCACTATGGTTGCTCTTTTAATAAACCCTATTACCAACCAACATCAAATTGTTCTTTAGAAGCTTAAGGAGGTTCTTTACAATTTTCAATAAGGAGCTGTCTCTAGACAAGCAAATAATTCTAGCAAGATTTATTATTATGATTCTTTTTAGAACTATCCATGGATGATTCACATATTTGACCTTACATTTGTATCATATACCAATTCCAATTAATATTTTCCTTGGAAATTAAGAAATGAAAAAAATGGTCATGCTTCTTTGTTGTTTTCTAAAGCCCATGAACACAAAAGGATCCACATAAGTTTTTTCAGTTGGGTATTTACAAATTTAAATAAATTATTTTACTTAATTAAAATTCTAAATTATGTTTATTAATATGATTTTCTTGGGTTGAAAAGTAATTATGAAGTTTCCATAGGTTTAATGAGTTCTTAAAAATGATGAATTTGTTGAATATGGGGAAATGTTTTTCATAATTAAGAGATGTCATGTTGAACCTTTTTCAAATTTTTGGGATCCATGGCACAACATATCATCCATAAATATTAGTATGGTTCAAAAGTTTTGATTCTTTTTTGACATGTTCGAACTTGGAGGCTACTATTGGCACAATAACCCAAAAAGAACTCATATTCTTTTGGGTTGGTCACCAAGTTATTTATGTGTGCCAACTAATCTAAAATGTTTTTTCAGTGAAGGGCTATTACAATTTCCATAGGTTCAAAATATATAGACAACTTGCATAAGTGGATAATGTGATTAATGGCTCATGACAAATAATATATATATGTTAATGAGCTCATATTTGACACAAGTTTGATCAAATGTCCAAATTAACATGAAATCATGAAAAATTGAGACACTTGAAAACACATTTAACATGTGATAAAAACTTGGAATATACCAATCTCCACATTGAAATGTTCATCCATATAGTGCACATTTCAATACTTCAGAATAATTAAAATGAAAAATGCTACTAAAGTTTAAACATACACAATTTATTTTAAAGAATGCAAATAAATTGGAAAAATATGCTTATACTATCTATAAAATTGAAATATTGATATTGATGAAATAATAGGTGTATGATGTAAATGAGGTTGGATGGCTACACTCTTTTTCTGGATTGAATTCTTTCATACCGAACAAGATATGGAACACATCATTACAAACAATTTGAATAAACAATTTCCAAACAATTAATGATATTGTATAGACATTGATGTTGTAATTTTGCATCATGAGTGTGATTCATGGCTTTTTACATTTGGCAATCCATTAAAAACCATTTTAGTAATATGAAAGTAAGAAAAAAATTCAATAAACGTTAAAACTTGAGCTTGTTTATGAATCAACTCTTTGAATTAAGTGGTATTTGCTTCCAAATTCAAAAACTAATTTCATGTTCATTTTCTTTCAAAAATTATACCGAACTTACAAGAGAAAAATTCAAGCATCATGAAATCATAAGAATCAAACATCAAATCCTCAAATTCCCATGATATTACACTTGAAGCAATGCATGGTAAATCACAACAAAGTGTATTGCTTTAATTTCATATAATTCATAGTTCCAACCCAAAGTTGCTGAACCAAAATGCTGGCTTAGAATGGAAGAAAAAGCCAAGAGACTCAACAAAAACCATCTCACAATAACATAAGAGGAAAGTGCACCAGGATCACAAACACATTGTTCAAAGTTGGAAGCAAACATGCCTTTACAACATGAGATCCACATTCATGTTTGATGGCAGCAAAACATGTCATGTTGGTGCTATATCCATGTAGTAGGCATGGAATGACATGACAAATTTAATGTTTTAAAAACAACGTCATGTTGGTTTGATAGTGTGGAGAATTATTCTTGTGAACCACCCATGCACATAAAGACCTTCAGGGCACAATCCAAATTTGCAGTGTCCACATAGTTGACAAAAAAGCTGTAGAATATGAAGTTTTTTGTCAAGCTCATATTAGAAAACAAAAATAGCCCTTTCATTGCTATGTTAATCACACCCTTGTTCATGGGGCAACCTTCTGGAGTATCATAAACTTTGAACAAATGATGAACTAACAATCTACAAGGAGGCATGATCATGGTGATAACTAAAGCAACTTTGGGGCCCTCAAGTTTGACGAAGTCACAATGTGTAACTTTTTCAGGGTGATTATAGAAGTGTGACTTCAGGTATCTATTCCATACGCCTAAGAAACAATTATATCCAGAGGCTAATTGAATGCAAGAAGCTGGGCAGGACCAGATGATAGAGGTAGACACTGATTTGAAACTCTCCAGCTCGCCCATATTATGTGAAAAGGTATGTTATCATGATCTCCATATTCTTGAAACCATACTTGAACAAATCACCTTGCAATTCATTGATAGGTGTAAAATCCGCTAAAAAGAGAGTAGAACATGTTTACAGATTCAGACATTCTGTCATTCTCTATGTTCCAGAAAAATTTCAAAGATTCACTAAGAGACCTATAGTCTCCTTGGCCAAAGATTCTATTGGTTGCAATGAATAAAGACATTTCACAAAATTGGCAGCCCTGACATTACTCAAAGTAGCACCACCTCCACCCAAGCTTCCACAGTGAAACTAGCAAAGAAAAAGTCTACGGAAACCAAGTTTTTGGGACTCCATGCCAATTTCTGAAAGTTGTCTACATGGTCAATTGCATTTGAGAGATGAACTAAAAGTTCAGGGTTTAGGAGAAGAATTTGTGAGCTTCAGACAGCCTTACCATTGAAAATATCAGTGTTAATATGTTGACATCAATATGAAATTTGGCCAATTCACATGGATAGTGGAGGAACAAATGTCACTCCCTCTGAATGCTGAGCAATCACATGCAGGCTATGACAGCAATTCAAGTTTCTGATCATACCAATAACAGGACTAGAATGTCGCGCCATTCCAGCCAAGATCAGTCCTCTGCAAGCCCCACACAAAATCCAGTCAAGTTGTTTTCAGCAATATGGCAAGAGAATAATTCTTATATACTAAGTTTCATTAGGTGCAAGCCTCATGCTCAAGATGGTCACAGCAAGCTGCTGTGGACACTTAATGAATTGCATAAATTTCAACAGATCCTAAGCATCCATGTCCCAGTTAACAAGTCCTGTTGCATTTACCTTTCTAAAACCAGAAAGGCTGGTATTAGTTACCAGATTGTTCAGGAAAACACATACTGGTGAGCTACAGAAGACTGTCTCATTTACATTCAGCAATCCATCATTCATCATCATGTTTGACCAAACAAGCTCTCGCTTTGTGACAGGAACATCTCTGTCAAATCCTATAAAATTGAAGCACACAATGCAGAGAATGTACAAGTAGGACACAAATTGGGCAAAGCATCCACCACCTGATTCTTAGACAATAACTTACTTGCCATGAGTACAGTTTGATGTATGACTTCTCAAGAACAAAACATTACAGGGTTTGAAGCCTCAGTGGTGAAGTACATGCATGCACACTTTATCCTGAGTACATGAATGACCCTGCTGAAACAGTACATATGCAAGCATAAATCACCATTCAGGAGTATAATTGCCAGCACACATTTCCCCTCCAAATAACATCATAAAAATGAGGGCTTACCTTTACGTCATAAAACTTGATGTAAAATCGTGCTGGAGGCACTGACAGCTTTGTCTGCAGAATCTCTGCAATGGCTGCACTCAGTTGCTTGTTTATCTCTGGCCCTAGTCCACCAATTGAGACAAGCTCCCCATATGCTGTTGGGTCTTCACTACCTCCAAAAGACATTGGCACTCCTCCTCTCAGTGATATCATCACATACTGCCCTCCACACACAGTGCCTTTTACACAATGAGCTTGCAGTTAATCAAACAAACAAGGTGAGAATAGGATGCATCACATTGATAGGTATTGCCAGGACATGGCTTGACCACATAGGGTACTACAAAGATCCGTGTGGTGCACAGTTTTAGGGTTTCGTATAGAAATGGCCCTCGAAATCCAGATCAATGGCAAGAGCTTTCGAAGGCAAAAAGAGTTGAAAACCCTCTGATCAAGATGAAGGAACACACTGCTCGGAAAAGGAATTGCAATTTCATCTGCAACCTCAGAGTAAACACAAAAGGGCAGCTTGCGCTCCTACTACTATTGCTTCACACAAACATTCATCGGATCCGAAAGTTTGATTATGAACACATAGATACTCGGAAAAACCCAAATCGAAACCACCCAATTCCAAAACTTTGTCCATGCGGCAGAAAAACACAAGAGGCCCGCCCCCCCCAAAAAAAAGCAAAGAAAAGAGATGAAATCAAACATACAGATTCAGGCTTGCCGATGATGTTGGCAACTGCTTTGCTGGCCTCTTTGAGAATGCCAGATGTTACAACCCCGTCAAGGGGTACATTGGTCTGCACATTGAGACTCGGCATAGCTTTTTCTTTCTACCTCGCGCACCTCAAACTGTTTTCACCCTTCACCTCCGAAATGTCTGCACACAAGAATGGGTATGAAACTAGCACGATTATCCCAACTCCGACAAAAGTAAAAAATATTATATTGTAATAAGGGGGGAAAATAAGCTTCACGTGCACCACTCTTCTTCGCCTTCTTACGAGCTCGTTCCATAAAAAAAAAAAGAACAAACAACAAAGAAGGAAGTTGTCCTGGAAACTCAGGTGCTTTTGGAATTACCAGATAAAGGTAGATTCGAGAGCTAGGTACTACATCTGCATCGGTGCTCAGGATGTGACGCTGCAAAATATTTTTTGCATCCAAAGTTTATTTGTAATACTTTTATGGAACCTCACCCATAAAACTGAAACTGGGATAGCAAATAAGTGCGGGACTACTAATAGCAAACCACCTGGACCAATCATTATGATGGGGCTATTCAGGAACAGCCATATCTTATATATAAATTCACTACGTCCGTGCGTGCGTCTGTCTGTGACCACTGGACGCAGAGAAAAGTGACGGGAAAAAATAAGACGACCGTAGGATGGAGAGCTTTCGAGGTCCTGAAACCCAGGTCCTGAGATCCAGGTCCTGAAACCTCGCGTTGAGAGCCTGAAACCCAGGTCCTGAGATCCAGGTCCTGAAACCTCGCGTTGAGGGCCTGAAACCCAGGTCCTGAAACCTCGCGTTGAGGTCCTGAAACCCAGGTCCTGAGAGCGTGCGTGCGTTATTAATTGGTTGAAGCAATTAACGGGT
>Ga0116228_10005845_pt1 | contig 10988 bp, 13 predicted proteins | sample S1TSphfallax_2_FD_89694 | JGI IMG/M metagenome (GOLD analysis project Ga0116228, IMG submission 89694) | Host-associated microbial communities from peat moss isolated from Minnesota, USA - S1T2_Fc - Sphagnum fallax MG | ecosystem: Host-associated > Plants > Peat moss > Unclassified | place... | reverse complement strand
TCTGTCACTGGCGCAGCAGTATGCTGGAGTGGACATCAGCGATCGCGTCGAGGAGTTAGGCAGGGTAGAGGCGGAACTGATTCTGTCACCAGACCAACAGTTCCGTTTTCACAGCGGAGTACCGGCTTAATCTTTACCGGTTAAAATGGGAAGGTGACGAGTTCTACGCCTTCGGGCGTGACCTTCACCATTGAACCTTCTTCGTGCCATGCCCCGAGCACGGCACGATGACCCAGGGTTTTGCCCAGCTCGACCGGATGAATGGCGGGCCGATGCGTGTGGCCATGGATCATCCATTCAACGCCGTGGGCCTGCATTTGCTGCACGACGGCCTGAGGGTTGACGTCCATGATGCTCATGTCTTTATGGCCGTTCGACGCCTTGCTCCCCGCCCGCATTTTGGCGGCAATCGCCAAACGCCATTTGAGCGGAAGCATTAAGAATATTTTTTGAATCAGTGGGTTATGCACTTTTTTGCGAAACTTTTGATAGCCCACGTCATCAGTACACAGCGTATCACCGTGCAGGATAAGCACTCTGCGGCCGTAAAGTTCCAGCACCTTCTCTTCAGGCAGCAGCGTCATCAGGCTGTCGCGGGCAAAACGTCGGCCCAGCAAAAAATCCCGATTGCCGTGAATGAAAAAGCAGGGTACGCCCTGTTGATGTAATTGATTGAGTGCACGAGAGATTTCTGCGTGTAAAGGCTGGGGATCGTCGTCGCCAATCCAGGCTTCAAACAAATCGCCCAGAATATAGAGCGCCTCGGCCTGCGGGGCATCCTCCCGCAAAAAACGCAGAAAACCGGCAGTGATTGCCGGTTCCTGTGCGCAAAGATGGATATCTGCGATAAAAAACGTTGTCATTCCTGCGTGCGTTATTCGCTAACGGTAACGCTTTTGATGATCACGTCTTCTACTGGAACGTCCTGGTGCATACCGCTGCGACCGGTTTTAACTGCTTTGATTTTTTCTACAACATCCAGACCGTCGGTCACTTCTGCGAATACGCAGTAGCCCCAACCCTGTGCGTTCTGGCCGCTGAAGTTCAGGAAATCGTTATCAACAACGTTGATAAAGAACTGAGCAGTTGCAGAATGTGGATCGTTAGTGCGCGCCATTGCCAGCGTACCACGGGTGTTTTTCAGACCGTTGTTCGCTTCGTTTTTGATAGGTGCGTCGGTGTTTTTCTGATTCATGCCTGGCTCGAAACCGCCGCCCTGGATCATGAAGCCGTTAATGACACGGTGGAAAATTGTGTTGTCGTAGAACCCTTTACGGCAATAGTTCAGGAAGTTTTCAACGGTGACTGGCGCTTTGTCAGCAAAGGTGTTGATAACGATGTCGCCGTGATTGGTGTGAAAAGTGACCATAATAATCATCCTGCTTTTGTTAGTGTTTACTCATAATGAGGCAGTACTATAGCCTTTTCTTATACCATAACTCAAAAGTAGCCGTCAGCTTCTTGCTCGCTGGCCGCTAATATAAGGTGCGGCAAAGCGCCTGGATGCTGTTTAATTTGTTATATTATAACAATAGAATGCGTCAATATGTTGATGAGCGGCTTATACCGTTTCGGTAGCGGGCTTTTCGTTATATTATGAGCATTATTATCACACGCACGTTTTTTGCATTTTAAGTAATTTACCCACAACACAATTGGAATAGCTCGATGCTGAAGATTTTTAACACCCTGAGTCGCCAAAAAGAGGAATTTAAACCAATTCATGCCGGAAAAGTCGGTATGTACGTGTGTGGGATTACCGTTTACGACCTCTGTCACATTGGGCATGGCCGTACTTTTGTCTCTTTCGACGTCGTGGCTCGCTACCTGCGTTATTCCGGTTATGCGCTTAAATATGTGCGTAATATCACCGACATCGACGACAAAATCATTAGACGTGCTGCTGAAAATGGCGAAGGTTTTAACGATCTTACCGATCGCATGATTGCTGAAATGCATGCTGATTTCGAGGCGTTAGGGATCCTTCCTCCCGATCTCGAACCGCGCGCGACGCATCACATTGCCGAGATCGTTGAACTGGTTCAGCGCCTGATCGACCGCGATCATGCCTACGTTGCCGTCAATGGTGACGTGATGTTCTCCGTTGAAAGCGATGCTGATTACGGCATCCTGTCGCGTCAGGATCTTGACCAGTTGCAGGCTGGAGCTCGCGTCGAAGTCGCCGATGTCAAGCGTAACCCGATGGACTTCGTGCTGTGGAAAATGTCCAAAGAGGGCGAACCGAGCTGGAATTCACCGTGGGGCAACGGCCGTCCGGGCTGGCATATCGAATGTTCGGCGATGAACTGCAAACAGCTGGGCACCCATTTTGATATTCACGGCGGCGGTTCCGACCTGATGTTCCCGCACCACGAAAACGAAATTGCCCAGTCTTGCTGTGCGCACGATGGTCCTTACGTCAATACCTGGATGCACTCGGGTATGGTGATGATTGACCGCGAAAAGATGTCCAAATCATTGGATAACTTCTTTACCGTGCGTGACGTTCTCAAGTATTACGACGCCGAAAGCGTGCGTTACTTCCTGATGTCTGGCCATTACCGCAGCCAGCTGAACTACAGCGAAGAGAACCTCAAGCTTGCGCGTTCATCAATGGAACGCCTTTACACCGCACTGCGCGGTACAGATGCCAATGCGCAACCCGCGGGTGGGGAAGAGTTTGAGGCTCGTTTCCGTTCGGCAATGGACGACGATTTCAATACTCCAGAGGCTTATTCAGTGCTGTTTGATATGGCTCGCGATATCAACCGCTTGAAGAGTGAGAACCCAGAAGCTGCTAATGGCCTTGCTGCCGAGCTGCGTCGTTTGGCCGGGGTACTGGGTTTACTGGCGCAGGATCCCGAGCAGTTCCTACAGTCTGGCGCTCAGGCAGACGATGGTGAAGTGGCCGAGATTGAAGCCTTGATCAAGCAGCGCAACGATGCGCGTGCAACCAAAAACTGGCCGATGGCCGACCAGGCGCGCGATCGTTTAAATGAAATGGGTATTGTTTTGGAAGATGGTGCCTCTGGTACAACCTGGCGTCGCAAATAAATCATAGCTTTTCAGCTACTCTGCGCCCCAGTCACTTAGTTCGCTAAGCTACTGGGGAGTTATTAGCTCACCGACCTGATGTGACGCGAAATCTCCAGATTTATCATTCCGATAAACTAATAAAAAACGGCGGTTAATTGCTTAACCGCCGTTTTTTTTATCGCAATAGGTCTGCCTGATTACTGGGAGGCTTTAACGACCATCTTGCTGCTGGCGAATTCAATCTGCTGATCGGCCAGAATTTTGCAACGTTTACGGGTTTCAACCTGACCGTTGACCTTAACCAGACCTTCGGCAATCACCGCTTTTGCTGCTGCACCGCTCTCACACCAGCCCATAAATTTGAGCAGGTCGCAGAGTTCTACGTGCGGGTGAGATTCGAGATAAAAAGTTTCCATGCCATCCTGTCTTAGTGATTATTCACGTCGTGGTATTCCTCGCAAGCCTGCAAGGTATTTTGGATAAGTGTAGCAACGGTCATAGGACCAACGCCACCAGGAACCGGCGTAATGTACGAAGCTCGCTCGGACGCCGATTCAAATTCCACATCGCCGACTACTTTACCACTTTCCAGACGGTTAATACCCACATCAATGACGATAGCACCCGGTTTGATCCATTCTCCCGGAATAAAGCCCGGTTTACCGACCGCAACGACCACTAAATCGGCATGCTCAACGTGATGGCGCAGGTTTTTGGTGAAACGGTGAGTCACGGTGGTGGTGCAGCCAGCCAGCAGCAGCTCCATGCTCATCGGGCGACCTACGATGTTTGACGCCCCGATAACCACGGCGTTCAGGCCGAAAGTGTCGATATTGTAACGCTCAAGCAGCGTCACGATGCCGCGTGGGGTACAAGGGCGCAGCTTAGGCGCGCGCTGGCACAAACGGCCGACGTTGTAAGGATGGAAGCCGTCGACGTCTTTGTCCGGATGGATGTTTTCCAGCACCTTGACGTTGTCGATGCCCGCAGGCAGAGGCAGCTGAACCAGAATGCCATCGATTGCGTCGTCGTTGTTAAGCTGGTCAATCAGCGCCAGCAACTCACCTTCAGTGGTGGTAGCAGGCAAATCGTATGAACGGGAAAGGAAACCAACCTCATCGCAAGCTTTGCGTTTGCTGGCAACATAAATTTGTGATGCCGGGTTCTGACCGACCAGCACAACGGCCAGTCCTGGGGCGCGTTTACCCTGGGCCAGGCGTTGTTTAACTTTTTCAGCGACTTCGCTTCTAACCTGCTGCGCAATCGTTTTACCGTCAATAATCTTTGCTGCCATCTGGGAATAAATCCATCAATTAATTAAGTGCGGGGAATGCGCCTATTTTGTCAGAACGCGCGGCTGCTGTCAGGCGCAGAATCATCATAAGATGAACGTAAATTAATCGAATAGCCGATTTTTGTAGCAATAAAGTGCAAAAAGGCGTGACAGAATCGAGAGTTATGCGTTTTATAACAGATACAAACGATGACGCCTCTGCGCGTAAAAATGCACTTTTATCGATTTTAAGAGGGAGAAGGCGGCAATGACCAGAAAAGTAGGCATTATAGGCGTGGGTCACGTTGGGGCCGATACGGCATTTTCACTTGTGACGCAGGGGCTGTGTGACGTTCTGGTCCTGATCGATGAAAATGAAGCGAAGGCTGACAGTCAGGCACTTGAGCTGCGTGATATGGCTTCGCTGACGGCTTCGCGGGTGCAGGTGATCGCCAATGATTATGCGGCGCTGGAGGATGCCGAGGTTGTTGTCATCGCCGTCGGGCCTAAAACGCTGCTGCGCGAAGACCGTCTCGAAGAGCTGGCCGAAACACGAGCGGCAGTGAGTGAGGTAACACCAAAAATCATCGCCAGCGGATTTAATGGCGTTATCATCAATATTACCAATCCCTGCGACGTGATTACTCAGGTAATTCAGAAAGTGAGTAGACTGCCGCATGCGCAGGTATTGGGTACCGGCACCTCTCTGGATACAGCACGTATGAAGCGCGTGGTCGGTGAGTTCTTTAGCGTCGATCCGAAAAGCGTAAACGGCTACGTGATGGGCGAGCACGGCGAATCGCAGTTTGTGGCCTGGAGCACGGTAAACATCGGCGGCTGCCCGGTTAGCGAACTGGCGGTAGAGGGGGAAGCAAACTGGCTACAGCTTGAGTCGGCGGTGCGCGGCGGCGGATGGGCGATTCTGCAGGGCAAAGGTTGGACCAGCTTCGGCATCGCCACCGCGACGGCAAGACTGGTTGATGCCGTTCTCTCCGATGCGCAAAGCGTGTATCCGGTCGCCGCGTGGGACGATGCCAAACAGGTCTACATCGGCCAACCGGCCATTATTGGCAAAGGTGGCATTGTTAAACGCCTACATCCAAAGCTCACAACAGCAGAGAATGCGGCCTACGAGTCCTCCGCACGAGTCATTTTAGATGCCTTTAACCGCTAAAGTCGTAAGCCAAGGCGGCAAATCGTAAAAAACGGCGGCAGAGGCCTCATCATTGAAATTTATTTAATTTCACCAGCCTTGCTTCCGTATTAGTTAGAAATTTAGGTGAAATTGCTCAGGCATTGAGCAGTAAACGCAAAAGCCATTGACTCAACTCGGATGGCCCGTATAATCCGAGTCCGCTGTACTGCCTTTTAGCAGTCTAATGCGCCCTTAGCTCAGTTGGATAGAGCAACGGCCTTCTAAGCCGTAGGTCACAGGTTCGAGCCCTGTAGGGCGTACCATTTTCACTTCTCCATACGTCTCCTAAAGTCTACAAAACCCCATACAATAAGCCTACATAGCCATATCCCCCTCTACTAACGTCTACCTGCATCTATTGAAATCTACACCCAAGTGGGGGTATCTTTGGGGGTACACGCCCGTTCAATGAAATGAGATACCCCCAAGTGAAGCTAAATGCCCGCCAGGTTGAAACCGCCAAAGGTAAAGAAAAGCCCTATAAACTCGCTGACGGTGGCGGCCTGTACCTATTGGTTAATCCTAACGCAACTAAGTACTGGCGTTTAAAATACCGTGTCAGCGGTAAAGAGAAGCTGTTATCCGTGGGGGTATATCCTGACGTGTCGCTGGCTGCTGCCAGGGGCAAGCGTGATGAGGCTAAAAAAATACTGGCAGCTGGTGGTGATCCGAGCGAAGAAAAGAGAACGGAGAAGCTGGCAAAGAAAGCCAGCGTCGAAAACACCTTCGAGGCTCTCGCCAGAGAGTGGCATGCTTATAAAGAGCCAAACTGGTCTAAGGGGTACGCCGAGGATCTGATGGAGTCCTTCGAAAACGATATTTTTCCGTATATCGGTAAGAAGCCCATAGACGATATCAAACCCCTCCATGTACTCGATGCTCTCAGGAAGTTAGAGAAGCGCGGCGTTATCGATAAGATGCGCAAAATCCGCCAGGCATGCAGCCAGACATTCCGCTATGCCATTGTCACCGGTAGAGCCGAAAATAATCCTGCTAGTGAATTAGCCGGTGCTCTAGTCGTTCAGAAGCACAAACATTACCCGCACCTGGTCGCCTCTGAATTCCCCGAATTCCTGCAATCCCTTAATGACTATTCTGGAAGCATCGTCACGCAGATAGCCACGCGCTTGCTGATGCTTACCGGCGTTCGCACCATTGAGCTGCGCGCCGCTGAGTGGGCAGAGTTTGATTTAGACAAGGGTGTCTGGGAAGTGCCGCAAAGCCGAATGAAGATGCGCCGGCCACACTTAGTGCCGCTCTCTGAACAGGTGCTGTTATTGCTCCACCAGCTGCAGGAGATAACAGGGCGCTTTAAGTTCGTTTTCCCTGGCCGCAATGACAGTACCAAACCAATGAGTGAAGCCAGTATTAACCAGGTGATTAAGCGGATCGGTTATGGTGGTCGAGCAACTGGCCACGGATTCCGTCACACCATGAGCACCATCTTGCATGAACAAGGCTATAACACTGCCTGGATTGAAACGCAGCTGGCGCACGTCGATAAAAACTCAATCCGCGGTACCTACAATCACGCTCAGTATTTGGATGGCAGGCGGGAAATGCTCCAGTGGTATGCCGACTATATGGATAGTCTTGAGCGCGGTGAGAACATTGTGCATGGGAAGTTTGGGAAGAGTGCTTGACTGTAAGAATAAACAGTGTTGGTCTACTTAGAGAGACCTCAGTAGACCAAAGAGAACTGTTTTTATGAGAGAGAATATCCTTAAACTACCAGCGCATTTACGCCGTCAACGGATTGTTTCAGCTGAGCAGGTTGCAATGGCGATGGCTGGGATATATGAGTGTACTTATCTTAGCCAGTTTAAGCATCAATATGATCCCGAAACTTCTAACGTTATATCATCCTACTTCAGGGTGATTTTACACGCTGTGAAAGAGGAAGGACTGCAAACGATTCGGGTAGGAACAGATTACAATGGAAAACTGTCTTCAGCAGAATTTTATGCAGATGACATCTGGCCCTGGGCATTAAATGAACTTTCTTATCCGGACTCTTGGTTTGGGATTGATAATCCTCCTACACAAAACGTAATTGAACCCGAAACATCTGCTTGTTGGGGCGATTTTGCTGGAAAAGATACAGCCCTATTGATGATTGCTAGCTTGGCAACCGCATTAGAGAAAACTGGAGGGAAATATACTCGAAGCAATAAATTAAATAAGTCTGCTGTCATTTCAACGGCTATAAAAGCTGTTAATGACTATGGAAATGGGACAGACCTTACCGATCGGGCGTTAAGAAGGCTGATTGACAATGCCTTAGCGCAATATGTACCAAAACTTGAAGAGTAATACCTCGTTCAATCGTTTCTTCACGTTGCTCACTTCAAATTATGCTTCAAAATCCACTTCAAAAACTCAAATATCCACTTCCATATTATTGGGGGTGGCTTCAACATAATCATCCAAATTTAGGTTTCAATATAACTCGTAAACCCTATTAGACGTTACGAGGTAAATATGTCGCAATCATTGATCCGTCTTTCCGAAGTTCAGCGCCGAACAGGCTACAGCAAAGCTTGGATTTACCGCCTTCTCAAAGAAGAACGCTTCCCTGCATCGATTAAAATTGGCTCTCGTGCTATCGCATTTATCGAAAGTGAAATAGACGAATGGATTGATCAGCGCATCTCTGAATCACGCCCGAACACTGCTTGAGCGCTATGCTTAGTGCCTGCTTGGTTGTACTCGATCATAGACATAGTTCAGCTAACAGAGTTTGTGTGCAAGAACACGCAACTTCGGCTGATCTGCGAAAAAAATTAATTTGCGAGTACTTGCGCAAAATTAATTGCAGTATTTAAAAGCTGTCGCGGCGGCTCTAATTAACGAACCTATTGGAGCATTAAAATGATAAATAGAAAAACTACTGCCTTAGTTGGCAGGGACCAAACTCGCTCAGAGACTAGCTTAAGTCCCCTTTCAAGCAATGACTTTATCGCTCTTGTGCCGGTTATGCCACTACAGATCCGCGGGCGAAAAAGCAATATTGTGAGTGCAAAGGCGCTGCATAAAGTTTTGGGAGTAGGTCGTGTTTTTGCTAGTTGGTTTAACTCTCGCGTTGATGAATATGGTTTTGTCATTGCGCAAGATTATGCAGAGTTTGATTTTTCACCTTTAAGTAGAAAAAGCATAAATGTTAATCAATTAACACCAGAACCGGTGTTAACTCAAAAGCGTGGGCGGCCTGAGAAAGATTATGCCATCACCCTAAGCATGGCTAAAGAGCTTGCGATGGTCGAACGTAACGAGCACGGCCGAGCCGTTCGCCGTTACTTCATCCAATGTGAAGAGGCCTTAACAATAAGTGCGCCGGTAATAGCCGCCAAATTTCGTCGCCAACTTAAAGCTCGCATTGGTGCCGCCAACCTATTTAAACCGATGTGCGCCGCTCTGCAAGCCATGCGCGCGGAACAGGGCAAAGATACGCGACAGCACCACTACACAACCGAAAGCAACCTGATAGCCAAGATGGTACTGGGTGGGCTGACGGCAAAGCAATGGGCTGAGACCAATGATGTTACGGGGGAGCCACGCGACAGCATGAATGCTCAGCAGCTTAAACACCTATCTTACTTGGAACAAACCAATATTACGCTGATTGAGTTGGGCCAGGACTACCACCAGCGTAAAAATGAGTTAATGCGTCTTTCACAGCGCTGGATGGCGAAGCGAATGGAGATAGAGCAATGATCGCAATCCAAGGCAATACCTCTCGCTTTGCTAGAAGGTTAACAATGGCTAACGTTCAGAACCTCATAAAACCTGACACGGAATTTAATTTTGGTGTCTGGGCGCAAGGACTTGAAGGTTTTTCTGACATTACAGCGCGAGGCGGTGTGTTTTTCCAAGTCATAAAACAGGGCTGTATATCTTGCATGGCTCCAAGTAGAAATGAAGATACAAGTCAGTCTGTATTTACTTCTATTTTGGCTGTACGCCGCTGGCGGCGCTTGATTTCACTTTTAGCTGCCGCTATCAAAAAACCTGCCGTGCTTTCGCCTTCGTCTTTTAATTTTTCGATCTCTTCTAAGTCAGTCAAAGGAAGTCTGACTGAAACTTGTAGTGAACGATTATTTTTCCTACCTGTTGCCATTACTGATGCTCCTGTCTTTAGGTGGTGTTCAGTATACACAGGAAAATTATTCGTAAAAGCCTTGAGGTGGTGTTCACCATGTTATACATTGGTGGTGTTCACCTTGTCCACAGGTAAAGAACAGGTAATCCATAAAATAGCGAAGCCCGGCAGTGCGTCAACACTAACCGGGCCCCTTACCAAACCGTTATATGAGGTAACGATTATGGCTGACTCACAGCATACCCAAACTCGCCCCAAATTTCAGTATCGCTTTTTGGCGTTAGAGCGCGCCAACACCAAAGCCGTGCCCTTTCGTCTGACCGTTGAGGCCAATAGCGAGCAGGAAGCGCGCCAAAACCTTCGTGCTCATTTCATCTTGTCTTTGGCCGTTCGTCTGCCAGTCAGAAGGACTAGCCGTGCTTAATTCGATCCCGATGCTGAACGTTGATTTACCCCTTTTATCTGATTTCTCCGGACGGATTTTGCTTTACGTAGAAGGTGGCCATGTAGTTGCAAACAAGCCTGTACTTGAAAATGAAATGGTGGGTTCCGTCGAGCTTTTCATGCAGTTACTCCAGCGTTCCGGATACCGTGTAGAAGCCAACTGCGAGGAATAAAAATAATGAAACCATTAAATTCCAGGCTGACATCTGGGGGATCTGCTCGCACTGAGATCCGCCCCGGCGATATTTGGCAAACCAGCGCAGGCGTGAAAATCATTATTTCCAGTGTGACGCCCGGGCGGGTGACTTATACCCGTGAGGGCTATGAACATCCCTGTATTTCGCCGGTGGAGAATTTCTATCGTGCCTATTCTCCAGTTAAACCGGGCGCTATGACGGCCTGGTGTCAGGCAAATAATCCATTGGAGAAAGTGAAGAAATTAAAGGCACTCATCCAGGCGAAGCAAGAGGGTAAAAAAAGTGCGAAATATTGACCTCATCCGCGAAGTTACCGTTGCCGCCGCCGGGCGCTGGCCTGACGTGCTGTCACTGGTGGGCATTACCGTGCCCAAATCTGCCCGGCAGCACGCTGCCTGCCCGGCATGCGGCGGCAATGACCGTTTTCGATTCGATGACAACGGACGCGGTAGCCACTTCTGCAACCAATGCGGCGCCGGTGACGGCCTTGATCTGGTGAAAAAGGTGAATCACTGCGATACCACCGAGGCGGCACAAATACTGGCGGGAGTGATAGGTATTGATTACCGGGCAACTGAAATTAATCCCGAAGCAGCCAGCCAACGGCGAGAGCAATTGGTGATCGAACGCCAGCAGCGGGAGCAGGAGCGACACCAGCAATCCGTAGCTGATGAAGCACACCGCAGGGAAACCTTTCAGCAAAAGTATCAGGCATTGGCCGCGCAGGCTCAGCCTGGCGAAAGC
>Ga0116228_10005844_pt1 | contig 10988 bp, 5 predicted proteins | sample S1TSphfallax_2_FD_89694 | JGI IMG/M metagenome (GOLD analysis project Ga0116228, IMG submission 89694) | Host-associated microbial communities from peat moss isolated from Minnesota, USA - S1T2_Fc - Sphagnum fallax MG | ecosystem: Host-associated > Plants > Peat moss > Unclassified | place: USA... | reverse complement strand
GTTATGTGTCACATTTGTGTCCTTTTTATTTTATTTTTCTTCTTATTTCCTTTCACCCATTTTTCCTTTTCTTTTTAATTTTTCATTTCCTCATTTTCAAACCTTTGCATCCAATTTATATTCCATCATTTGCAACTCCAATCTTTTGCTTTTATTCATTTCACTTTGTCATTTCTGTCATATCATGTTTTGCAATGTAGATTTTTTGAATGCACATTAAGGTTTAACTTGTAAGTTGTGTGATGTGTATGGTTTGAAAGGATATTCGTAATGGTTGCACAACTTTTAAAATCATTTGAATTTTATTTTTGTTGTGTGAAGGTAGTTTCACAAGGTGTTAGGCTTATTGGATCTCACACCATTCTTGTTGTGTTTTATAGAAAATATTTAATTTTGTACAATAATTGAAAATGATGGTCATATGTATATATATAATCCTAATAATTACAAATATGTTTATTTAGATGCTATTAACATCTTTGATTTTGTGGTGTGAAAAATGAAGGAATGAAGATTTATGAATGAATTCATGGATTTGTGTAGTGGATAGCCCATGAACTCAATGGAGTGTGGCCAAATGTGCTTCGAAGGTTGTGCAATGGACAATTTCTCCTCCTTGTTTCCCTTTGTCAAAATTTTCATAGATCTATGTTTTTAATCCAACTTTATTGATATGTTTTGATGGATTACAAGGTAAGAAAAAAAGTTGGTGGTAGAATGTGTAGATGATGATTTTTGAATGAACTTGAAGCACTATGTTTGTTTAATCCTATTAACATTAATTTTTAATGATGTTTCCTTTGTTTGCTATGTGTATGTTTTATGGCTTGAGTGAACTGTAATATCTATGCATGTATGAATGTGATATATGTAACTTCAAGTTTTGTAGGGATTACATTTTTTGGATGTATCCATCATTTCATGTGATGACATCATATAACATATTAGAAGTCAATACATGACATGACAAAGGTTTTATGTATTCGAAATCATTACCTCAAAACAATGAAACAATCAAAAATAAAAATTTGAAAGAACTACAAAGTCATACCTTGTACCACATGGGGGCTTTCATGTGTGCATGTGGTTTTTTTTGATGTCACAATGGTAGTTTTCATGATTTGACTATAAATGCAAGAGTAAATTTGTATTATTCATGTCGAAAAATTTCAATAGGGACTTAATTTGATATTATTAACTTGAATATGCATATGATGTAGGTGGTTGTTATCCATAATTCACAAAATTAAAAGATCTATGGATTTTAAAATTGAAACTCATGGACTTTCACCCAAGACAACAAGTTTTATTTATGGAAGTCCTTCAAAATGGCCCAATGATTGATATTATGATTGTTAGGGACTTAATTTTAATTTAAAAATATATCAATAAAACCAAAAATAAGAACTAAATTGGAGCATGTCAATTGTGGGTCCATTTAAATGGATTTTAAAAAGTCCTTTGTTAAGGTAAGAAATAAGGATCTTTTCAATAATTCACATCACCATGAAAAAATATTCATAAATTCCAATGATGATGATTTATTAGAATTGGTTTAGGTAGGATGAGTATAGGGTTTTGTAGTGTTTCATCCTACCAATTTTAGGCTAGAATTTGTTTAGCCCATTCCCAAGTAAAGACGCATGTTTAACCCATGGTGTTTTTTCCATGTCTTTTAAGTTTTTAATTTCCATCACCATATTCATAAGAAAAGTTTCAATAACTTTTCTACCAATTTGCATCTCATTTCTTTTGAATTGAATTTCAATTCAAGGAAATGGGGTATGTTATAAATGAATATTACAATAAAGCCTTAAATCATGCACTTTTCGATTAATCATGCAAATTCTCTTATTACCTTTTCATAAGGTAGGCAATAATTTTAAAGTTCATATGAATGATTTTAATGTAGCCATGGACTACATTAAAATTATTGATTCATGATCACACATTGAGTCATAAAACAAATGTTCAATTCATTTGACATAGATAACACCTAACATGTCTTAGGCTTTTGCCATGTCGTTCCACATTTATTTTACAACTTTGAAATTGCACCAATTATCAACAATTCTTACGCAAATGATTTTTTTAAATATTTATACATTCTATTTGTTTATTATTTCTAACAAATCCTTTTGTTGATAGAAGTGTATGCTTGACATTGAAGTTCCATTAATTGTTGATTTATGTGTATTTGTGGTTGTTGTGCCAACATAATATTAGACAATTTTCATTGATAATTGTATTCATGTTCACATGTATTTTTCAAATGAAACAAATGTTAATATTGTAAAATACCTATATTCAATCAAGGTTGTGGGCGTAAACATTACACCAAAACTTGACATTTATGACTAGGACAAATATGATTAGTGACCATTTTCTAGTCATGCAATCATATATGCCATGTTTTTGTGCCTAATCATATTCTTGAAACCATGGATATGATTACATGACTAAAAAGTCTTCATGGATGTGACTGAAACTTTTCTTCATGACCACCATATAATTATTTAATAAGTTACAATTTGAAACAATAGAAACTTATGAATAAAAAGGGAGAAGAGCTAGAAGGTAGACATACATACCTAGTAAACATAATATAAGTTTGAAGATGATCAAAGACATAATCATTGCACAAATAAATAACTAATACCTTTACGATTTCTAGAAATTTTGTCTTATAATCATTAATTATTTAATGTGAATTTCTAGATAGTGGCTAAAAAAACATTTGGGGGAAATCTTTTCATTTTTGAAAAAATTCCCAAAAGATGGAAAACAAATTGTTAAAGTTTTTGAAACCATAATATTAAATAAAAAATTGATGCCTATAATATGTTTAAGAAATTAAATGTTGGGATTTTTGAAGGTTTATTTAAATAAATATCTTCTTTGAATTTTTGACATTACATAATGAAATATATTCTTTTTAATGATATCCAAAGAATTTCAAAAGAAATCCACATGCCCCAAAATGGCATTGTTTTTCATGGCTCCATGTGATGGGTAGCAAATAATATAAAATTTGATCTTTATTAATTTATTAAAATATTTGGTCATACAACTTGGGATTTTAAAATATTTTATATTAAATCACAGTTAATGAATTCAATTTTAAAAAATTGAATTTATAACTCGTAATAAAATTTGATAAAAATTATGAAATAAAATATATATGTGTATAAATTAATAATTATGAAATTTAAATAATTTTAGTACTTCATATAAAATCTAAAATGTTGAAAATAATATAATATTTTTCATAGATAATATATTTTATTTAAAAAATTCATAATTAAAAATAAATAAATAAAATATTTATACCATTTATATATATATACATTGTATGTGTGTGTGTGTGTGTGTGTGTGTGTACAAACAAGCCATGTTGTTATTAAATATGTTAATTTACAAATCGTTTTATGTAAAAAAAATTTAAAAAATCTTTAAGATATCATTGTTGTTCAAATGTAGGAAATAGTAGAGATTCAAATACATTTTTGGTCAAATTACTTGATATTCTGGTTAAATTTTATTTTATAGATTTCTAGATCTCGGAAAAATCTTTGAAAGTGAAATTTATTTATTTTTATTTGGACAAAGTATGAAAAATAAAATAATGGTCAAAGTTGGGTACTTTTGTGTGGGACAAAGCATGATGTGAGATAATGTTGTAAATTTATCCCATATCTTTAGTCAATGAATTCAACTTTGTAAACTATATAAATAGGTGCAAAATGTATTAGTCTACACACAATACATGTGCTAAGCATACTCAAAGTGCAAATATTACTTATGATGAGTCAATAAAATAGGCTTGTCACCAAAAAATAAATAGGATCTTACTTACCTACCTATTTAGGCCTACCTACCTACCTACCTATTCCTACCTACCTATACTTATTTACCTACCTACCAAATGGCTAGATTAAATTGAAATGTATAATATATTCCATAGGATTAATGACTAGGACAAAAATAAAACTAGTGGATAAACTATGTGTGTATATTCATTACATAGTCATGTAGTCACGAATGGTATTTATGAATATAAACTTAGTCATGGGTGTACTCATATTTGCCATGTTTCGGTGTAGTGAAGCTTGCTCAAACATTTGTGATGGATTTTTGTGAATAGTTTGGAAGCATTTTGTTTAAAAAATTGTTAATGATTTACATGTGCAAATTGAAACAATTGCCATGCATACCAATTTATAATTATCTATCTATGGATGTAGTTTGTTTTGTTTTGTTTTGTAGTTATGAGATCCACCAAATTGGGATGTTTCAGATCATGTTCTTGGTGTCTTTGGAAAGCTCTCAACAAGGAGGGGTGCATGGGCTTGGTTCCATGATGTTTGGACTTCCGGTGCAAAATTTCTTGAATATTGAATGATTTTTTCACTACAATTTAAATTAAATCATAGCTGAATTTTTTGGAGGAATTGGAATGTGTCTTTGGTGTTGTTGGAAAGATCTTGATGAACGAATTTAATGGAATTTATTTGGTAAGATTTTGACTTCAAATGTGGGAGATATTGATTTTAAGTGATTTCTACTGTTGAAAATTCAAATAAATTCCAAAAAACCAAGTTTTGGAAAGAAAAATCAGTTGAGAACGTTAGAACACTTGAACACTTACAATTCAATTCAAGCATGATTTCCTTTCATATTTGGTTGTTCAAAAAACCAATACATACATTGCAAAATAATGTTCACATGTTGAATTTCCCTATTTTGTAATGGGTTCACACTTAGACCAATGTCATAGGCCACATTAGTAGATATGAAATTGATAACTTTATCTCAATTATATAACATTATGAGAAATCATGTTTGTGGCAACTAGACTGCTTTATAACTAAAACTCCAAAACAACTAATATGCAATTATAGTATATTTTCCCATGGAAATACATGGAATTAATAAATAAAATGCCATGTCAAAAAATCAAAGAATTGTAATGTAGTTGCAACATAAACATTTATATTGTAAATGTACACACCATATATATGGTTGTAGTTAACCATGTTTGATTTTGTTGGCAAGTTACATTTTAGTAGCATGTGACAACTACATTACAATTAGAGTAAATGTAGCACCTAATCAATGATTATTTTGTAACTAGTCTATAGCCTTGAAACATATGATCATACTACATGTATGCATTTTCATTGTCCATTTACATATGAGAATTTCAACTTGTTTGCAATTAGTTGTCAATTATGATTCCCATTGATATAATAAGTTATGCCATTACATTCTCACTAGATATAAATACTACTTTCCCACTATTTTGCTACTATTGTTTAACTATTTTATTATTGGTTTTTCATTACATTACAACTCACAACATCATATTATCCTATAGACTTGTAAGACCATAAAATTTATTGAAGGTGGAAACCTATTTTCAAAGTGAAATTAAAAACATTGTGTATATTGTATTAGCAATTTAATTAAGGTGTACACATGAATTTTCCTTTATATGTTTTAATGTCTTATACCCTAAATGTCTAATTGCTTCATTGACAAGTATTAATTCCTTCAAGTTGATCATGGGCCTATGCCTATTATAAAGAAATTTAAGATGAACTACAAAAGATCTACTAAACATGTAAGCCAAAGTAACCAAATCAGCCATGTTAACGTGTGGACAATTAACATGCAACTAGATTTCAACCTAGAATTTGAAAATTGAAAAAAATGAAATTTGGCCAAGAAACCCCTGAACAAGTGACACATGGTAATAAATTGACACATCTCCCCCATTGCATCAACCACCCTCACACACCAATGTTTATTATAAAAAATTTCAAGATGAACTAGAAAAGAAAAGGTATTTTTTTAAAAACATTTTGTGCATTTATTAAAGTTTTGGTAACATGCAATTATCATATCATGTGTTAGATAACTAGGTTTTTTTTCATAGTTTAAAAGTAGAGTTGAAAGGTTGTCACAAATTTATTTGTTTGTTTATTTAAAAAACTTAAAGGTTGCATGTTCTTGTTCTTAAAGGTTGAAAGTTTTTGTTTTTGTTTTCAAAGGTTGAATTGTTTTGTTCTTGTTTTTGCAAGTTGAAAAGTCTTGATCTTGGAGGTTGAAAGTTCTTGTTTTTAAAGGTTGATTGTCTTTTCAAAACTAAAATGGTTGTTTTGTTTGAAAAATGTAATCTTGAGTAGAAGAAGATGCACATGTGATGTATAATTTGGTTAAGTTGTTATAACTATGTCATTGAATGTGTTGTTGTTTGTTTTGCATTAACCCAAATCAATACATGTGAGAAGACAAGTTCCAAAACAATAGAGGTATGGTGAATTTTAACTTCAACATTCCAATTATGTGATGCATTTTATTTTGAAAATCATTATTGTATACAAGTGTAATTGATTGCAATTAATTTGTATCAATGTTATGTATGTTGCATTTTAGTGGTAAATAAGTTTTGTTAGTGTCATTGTAGTTGTAAATTAGTTCCTTTTTAAATTGAAAGGATGCATATCTGAATATCTTTTGCATTATAATGTTATATGTGTGGCATTTTAGTGATAAATGAGTTCTATTAGTGGCACTGCATTTGTAAATTATTTTTCTTTAAGTTGAAAGGATGAACATCTAAATATCTTATTTATTATAATGTTATGTATGTTACATTTTGGTGATAAATAAGTTATGTTACTGGGATTACAATTGTAAACTAGTTTTATTTAAATTGAAAGAATGGACATTTATTTATATATTTTGCACTATAGTGTTATGTATATGTTATTGATTTCATTTCACATGTGATATTGAATATCATGATGTGACAAATTTCAAGTAGACAAGGTGGAATGAAGAAACTATGGTGTAAGTTTCATTTCAGCAAAAATAAAATAAAACATTAATTCATAGAAACATAATGTTTTAAATAACAATGGTTGATTGTTGCGATTCATCATTTTTGTGATGACTTTTTGTTTAGGTAAAGGAATTTTTCATAGTAAATAACTTGGGCAATATATTTATATTATAGTCAAATTTTATGTCAATGAAAAAACATTTTAAAAATGCACTTGTAATGCATTTTCCAACCTTGAATGTCAATGCATATAATTTTAGATTCATTCCACGTTTATAAATAATGATGGAATGCAATTTTGCGTTATCAATCATAATTTGGACAATCATAATGTGTGTGTAAGGTTTGCACATTTGCATTATATGTTACAATTCAATTGTTTAGTATTATTGAAATCAACTACCATACAACCACATTAGAACCCATAACTAAACACCTAGTTGTAAAAGACATCAACAAATTTTGTCATAAAATTGCAAATTAGTTGTAGCCATTAATGTGTTTCCATCACACTCGCATTTGTAAAAAAATTGCAATGAAAATCAACATAGTTCATCGTTGATGGATGAATGGATGGATGGATGAAAAGCAAATGGGTGTCTGCACACTATGGTGACCTTATATGGACATCATAATGGTAGTTTTTCTTATATTTTCTAAATACAATAAAATAAATAAATAAATAAATAAAATTCATTGAAATAATAAAAAAAGGATTCACTTATTTAAAGTTATCATAATCAACCTTCCTAAAATGAAAAAATCAAGTCAAATTTGTGAATATCTAATAAGTAATGAACTTTTGAAATTTGCCCACATTTTTTTGTCACACTTGCAAAACTCATGGATATGGACTTTTATCTTACAATGTGTAAGTCTTATGTGTTTGAAACTTTGGGATATTGGATGAATTATGTTTAAAAAACTAAAGATCCATTGAATGAATGGTTGTGATTTTAATTTATTATGTTATGGACTTTTAAAATCCAAAAAATATAATGATTTAAAAAGCCCTTTTAAGCATTTAAAAATAATAATTTTTTATTTTTAAATTTTTTATAATGTTTTATAGCATCATGATTTGAAATTGGAAATGGAAAAAAATGTTTCAATATCATCTAAATATTCATATTTTAAACTAGTTTTCAACTACACTAAAAAAGGACTTTGAAAAAGGACCTTAATCTGTCGAAATTGTGACACTTTAATGTGATTTCGCTTACATCGACATGATGTTACAATGGTAGTTGCAAACTAATTACATTGGAGTTTCATAGCAATTGTTCTTGCACAATTACTAATGAATTGCATGAATTGCATACATATATAATTCCACATATGGTGAGTTGTGTCCATTGCAACTCATGCAGCTTATCAAATAACACTTAGGTCGTAGAAATATGTTAAGTTGCAATGAAATTGCAATTGGTCATTGCAATTAAAAAACCTAGTTGTAAGGCTAGTTGCAAATCATTATACTTTTCATAGTGTAAGTCAATAGTCATGACCAACTTCTAGTTAGTGGTAATGAGTTTAATTCATAATAGTTAAAACATTTTGTAAGATGTCATTTTTATATAACAAAATTTAAAAGCCCATTCAAAATTTATTTTTCAATTTTCCATTAATGATGATGATAACATTGGAATTAGTATTGGGGGGGTCGGCAACTTTAGGGTCAATAAGGTTTGTCCTATCCAAATATAGTTTGGTTTGTTTTGAATGGAATGGAAAGAAATTTTAAAAAATTTGTGTCTTTAAGTTTTTGGAGTTTTTTTTCAACACAATAGTCACAAATGATGAAAATAACAAGCAAATTTCAATACCTTCTTGGACCAATTTGTATCTTGTTTATTTTTAATTGAAATTGAATTGAATAGAATATGAATCCAATTGAATTGGATTGGATTTGAATTGAATTTGAATCCCATTTGATGTTTTTGAGTTCAATTTAAGAATTTGAATTCAATTGAATTTGGATTGAAATAAATTAAATCTGAACTCAATTCAAGTTGCATGTAATGTCATTTAATATTTTCATTTTATGGAACTTAATTACCATTTTTTTCATCATTTCATCATCATTGGTAGTGCATTGCAACATGTAGCCCAAGTTTATATTAGGTTTGTCCACATATGTTCATAAAACATTTCTTTAGGTGGGGTTAAAGATAAATTAAAAAAATTGCTTGAAAATGATGGATTGTTCTTAGTTAACTAATTAATCCTTTCATGGCTCAACAAATATACAAAGGAAATGAACTTTGAATAATGTTTTCAGGTGTTCTAAGGTGAGCTATTTTAGCATGCACACACCCTTTCCTTGCACATTAGGTTAAAAATTGTACAATATTGTAGTTAATAAAATGTTGTCATGCCCTAAACTTTTAGTAACTACTTCTAGCTTGTTCTTGATGAATGTGTCATATAAAGCCACATACGTGCACTAGTAATAAGAATTAACATTGCAAGCTTATATATATATATATATATATATATATATATAAATGCATGATTATTCAAATTGAAAAAAAAGTTTCATTGGGCATAGAAACTAAATCTTAACTTGCAAATAAACAAAAATAAGAAGCATCAAAGAGGAAATAAACAACTTGAAAAATGTTTATTAAAGTTTCATGTCCTACAATAATTTTTGGATATAAATTGAATGTTGACCTTTTCAAGGATGTCTCCCCCAAAGAAAGTTAGGAGGATAATATTTCCATTTATTTTCAAATGACATGTAAAAAATATAGAATGCAAATTATTGAAACATAAATAAAATTATTTTTTAAAATTTTAAAAAAGGTGTTTAGAATATGATTATGATAACATACCTAAAATATATTTAAAATATATTTAATTTTAATAAAATACTCTTATAATATTTTATTATTCATAGCGTACCAAAAACTACCCTTTTATCTCATGTATTCTATAAAATATTTAGAGAATGGATTCCATATTGTTTTATGTTTTATGATGTTGCAAGATGGAACACATATTTCTTTTCATCACAACTTGAACAAATCTTTCTACCATTACATGGTGTATGACCTTGCACCATAGTCTTCTTCACTTTTCATATTATGAATAAAACTACATTTGGATACAACTGTGCATTAATTACATGTTTAAGCATCTCCATGTCTTCATGTATGGTTAAGATTATGTTAAACCTTGAGAGGGGGATACTTAGTGTAAATTTTAGGATTTACGAACATCAAATGATCATTTTTAGAAGGGTATTAGACTCTATTATTTTTTAATTTTCTAATATATACCTATTAAAGTCACCTTATATTAATTAAAATATATTATTTCAGACTATTACATACCTTATGTTATAATTAAATTGATTATTTGAATAAAATGAACCCTATTTAAAAACTAATTAACCTATAGTTTGTATCCCCCCCACCCCCCCCGGTGTTAAACATGTTTTGTTATAATTTTTCATTCCCATTAATGAGTTTTTTTTGGATGCTTTTGGTAGTTTCTACATGTGGTAATGTGTTACAACTTGTCTATTAGTGAATTATATGTTAAGTTATTAAATTTTGAGTGACAATTTGTGCATTGTAAGGAATCCTACTAAAACAATATGTTGGGGTCAAAATTGACAACTCTTGTGTGTGTGTGGCCTCTTGATCTTGTGAATGTTGTCCCAATATTAAAACATGTTTGCATAGACCTTGTGGTCCATTACATTCCTAAATTAAAAATTGCTTGAAATGGTATGCTTTATCCATCCATTACCAACCTAGAGAGACTTGGTTGCAAGTTACGCAACATTGAAGGTTCAAACCCTTTAAAAGGGACATCCTTTTATTGATGTGTTCTCAATGTAGGCCATACATTTTGAGTTTTGAATATCTTTTCATGCAAAGTTCTTCATGAGGAGTTTATTTTAATGTTAATTCTAGGTGTGCAAGGCCCTTTAGTGTGGTGGTGTTCAATAAAACTCCTTTGTCAAGAAACATGTAATAATTTTGTTGCTTTGGGCAAAAAAATTTGGATAATAATTTGAAGGTTCTTTAGGAGGCCACTTGTGTATCATTGAACAATTTTCAATGCCAAGTCAATGTGCCTTTGAGTTATTGTAAAGAAGAAAAGCTAAACCCTATAAGGTTGATATGGG
>Ga0116228_10005843_pt1 | contig 10988 bp, 7 predicted proteins | sample S1TSphfallax_2_FD_89694 | JGI IMG/M metagenome (GOLD analysis project Ga0116228, IMG submission 89694) | Host-associated microbial communities from peat moss isolated from Minnesota, USA - S1T2_Fc - Sphagnum fallax MG | ecosystem: Host-associated > Plants > Peat moss > Unclassified | place: USA... | reverse complement strand
GGGAAAAAGTTGGAATTATAGGTTCAAATGGTTCTGGAAAATCAACGTTATTGAAAATAATTTGTGGAATTTTACAGCCAACAGATGGCTCGGTAAAGGTTCGCGGAGAAATAGCGCCCTTAATTGAGCTAGGAGCAGGCTTTGATACAGAGATTTCAGTGATGGATAACATTCTCCTTTATGGAGTACTAATAGGTTTCTCGAGAACGGAAATGAAAGAAAGGATTCGATCAATTTTGGAATTTGCAGAACTAGAAGATTATATTTTTGTACCAGTTAAAGCTTTATCCTCTGGAATGGTAGCACGTTTAGGATTTGCGATCGCTACAGATGTGCAACCAGATATCCTAATACTAGATGAAGTCTTATCAGTAGGTGATGAGAGTTTCCAGAATAAAAGCAAAAAAAGAATTGAAAACTTTTGGAATAAAAATACAACTATCTTAGTTGTTTCCCATAATTTAAACTTCATTAAAGATACTTGTAATCAAGTACTCTGGTTAAATAAAGGCAAAATTCAGGTGATAGGAAATTCAGAACAGGTTATACAAGATTACTTGCAATCAGTTGGAAAAAACAATATAATTAATTAGGTTCATGATGTATTGACTTTATGGACATATAAAAATTAAGTAAATATGCCTAATTCATAGGTTGCTTTGCTCAATAGACTAACTAAGAGTGATTATTGCTTAAGTCTGGTTAAAAATTGCAAGATTTAGTACTTATCTTAAGTTTGTTCATTACTCTTACCAAAACTTATTTATGTAATACTTATTAGGTGAAATTTCATCAGATATAAAGTTTACTCGAATACAAATCACGATCTACTTACTAGTAAATAAGCAGGAATATAAATGAAGATTGTTCAAATAAGCACTTGGGATGTTCCTTGCGGTATCGCTGGATATACCAAAGGATTAGTTAAAGGAATTTTAGAAAACGGCATTACTTGTGAGGTATTACCAATCGAAGAAAAAAAACTAAAATACAAAACTAAGGATGAAATTCAAGAATATTTCCAGTTATTTACTGAGCAATTACTGAGCTACGATATTATTCATATCCAACACGAATTTAGCTTTTTCTCTGGGAAATATGGTTTAGGTGGCTCAATTTATAATTTCCATTCTTTTTTAAAAGGATTAATCAAACGGAATAAAAAAGTTTTTGTTACATTTCATACGGAACCATATTTTCTACAAGGGTCTATCCGTAACTTGAATGGTTTTACGAAGAAAGCGATCAGGAAAATACAATGGGGATATTATATATCTTCTTTATTTAATTCTAAATATCATCAATTAAATGCAATTGTACATACTAAAAATACACGTCGATGTTTTATAGATAGTGGCTTTGCGAGTAAGTCAGTTAATATCATTAAGCAGGGTGTTACATTCTCGAATTTTACACCAAGTATTAATGATTCAGCAAGAAATGATTTAAAAATGCGAATGGGTTTTCCAAATGATGCTATTATTTTGACAATGTTTGGATTTATCTCTAAGTATAAAGGTTATAAAACAGTATTACAAGCACTAAGAATTTTGCCAGCAAATTATTATTTATTAATTATAGGTACATCTCACCCAAATTCAAGTGACGGTGCATTGAATCAAATAATTAACTTTCTGAGCGAATATCCAAAAATAAAGCATCGGGTCAAACTAACAGGGTACTTAGAATTTGAAGAATTACAAAACTACTATCATATAACTGATTTCTGTTTAGCTACATATGAACCTGATACAATATTGTCTTCATCGGCTGCTCTTACTTGGGCTTTGTCATCGGGAAAACCAATTATAGCTAGTAAGATTGACTTTTTTGAGGAACTGAATGAAGAAGCTGCGTGTCTTCATTTAGTTACACCTGGCTGTGCAGGAGAACTGGCTCATAAAATCGAAGACTTAATTTCAAAAGATGACCTAAATCAACAATTAGTAAACAATGGTTTCATTTATTGTGAAACCAATCAGTGGCGTAATATTGCCAAAAGGCACATTGAAATATACACTAAGTAAGTTAAACTCCAATATTATTGTTATTTGGGTAAATAGCTCAACCACCAGTCAGCTTTTTAGCCCAGCGCATAGACTTTACTTCAATTAGAGAATACATGAAATGGGAAACAAACAGGGAGCAACATAGCGCTATAAAAACTGCAAACATGGGATAATAGGGGATATAATGGAGCAGGAAAATTAACATGTGTCCACCTAAACATATATGTATAACATAAAGAGAATAACTAATATCTCCTAACCACTTTAATAAAGGTATATAAGTTATATTTGTTCGTAAGATATAAAAAAGATTAAAGATAATAAACGCCCAAAAAAAGCTATGTATATGAATAAGAGTAGTATGATCAGGGAAGTATTTAAGATACAATCTATAAAATGCAAATAAGACTGCAATTATAGTGACTATACAAATAATAAATCCTGTTTTTTTAGACCATATTTTGAGATAGAATTTTGCTAGTACACTTCCCAAGAGAACAACTAACAACCATGGAGACTGGTCATTAATAATGCTAAGGAATACTCCTAAGACATTGCATTTTTTATATATGTAGCTAATTAAGTCTGGAGAAATTAAACACCATGAAAAAACAAAAGTAGAACATATTGAATAGGTTAATATACTCTTTATTTTTGAGCAACAAAGGATAGGCACTAATAGATAGAATTTCCATTCGATTAAAAGCGTCCAAGTTACAGGAAGAACAGTTTTATAACCTAATAAATCTTGTACAAAGAAAAGATTTGCCATAAATGCGCTAGGAATAATCGGAGGCTCTATAGCAACTAGATTTATAACTAATAGTGTAGTGATAAGCGCTATAATATATGAAGGATAAAGCCTGAAAATCCGTTTGATAAAAAATTTTTTTATGGTGATATCATTTTTATATGCGATCGGTACGACAAAGCCAGAAATCAGAAAAAATATATGGACTCCAATGTAAGCAAGATGCCAGGAAAATTCGTAATTGAGAAATTTCGCAGTTACAAATCCTGTAGGATTATATGAAGAATTCAAATGACCGTAAGCAACAGATAGAGAAGCTATACCCCGCAAGTAATCTAAAACAATAACTCTTTTTTTCATGGTAGTGACATTCTAGAACGAATCTTAAGTAAAAGACTGACAGGGGTGCAAATAGCCCTTAGAGTGGAATGAAGATTGGGGCGCTTCCATTACTCGCAATTCTAAGAGAGTGGTACGAGTGCAAATAGCCATTAGGAAATAACGAACCATCATATCACAAGTGGCGGAACTTCGTACTATGGTTTTTCGATTTTTAGTCTGTAAATTTATGTATTCCTTTACTAAAGCTACCAATTTTCATGAATTCATATGAGTATATTAGTACCTCTCCCCCCCTCAACTAATATGTGCGCCCCCTTCCTCAGTCGTATTCACAGAACTTCTACAAGCATTCAGCCCTCGCAATTTGGCGAAGGTATTATGAATCTAGACAAAATCAAATGGTTATTCGGATTTTAAGCAATGTTGAAAATTGTAGTTGACGCTACTCCAGTATCTTCACAGCCAAGCGGAGTTGGTTTTTATGTCGCCAGCTTAATTCAATCTCTGAGTCGATTAGAAGAAAATGAAAATTTTCAGCTAGGAATAGTTTATCAACCAAGATTAGAGAGGTGGTTAAAGGGGGATTTAAGTTTTCCTCCTTTAATACAATATTGTTCCCAAAAGCATCTATTTCCTTTACCAGTGAGGATTTCAAATTTATTGTTAGCTATTTCCTTTAAACCCAGTTTATCCTATTTTGAAAAATACTTAGGTTCGCCAAATATACTACATGGTACAAATTACAATGTTTATCCATGTTATGAAAGCTTGAGGGTAATGAATATATATGATCTAGCTTTTATTAAATATCCTAACTATGTAGATTCTGTGGTTAAGACATACACAGAGCGGATTAAAAAGTATTTGCAGTGGACAGATTTAATCATAACCATTTCAGAAAGCTCTAAAAAAGATATAATTGAGTACTTGCGAGTTAAACCAGAAAAAGTCTATATTACGCCTTTAGCAAGTCGCTATACTCCCGATTGCTTATCTGCAAAAATGATTCAATTCTTAGTAGATCAAACTAACTACGATTTTTCCCAACCTTATTTGTTGTTTGTCAGCACAATAGAGCCACGTAAGAATATTAATACTATAATCAAAGCGTTCAATCGATTAAAGGAAAAATATAAAATTGACCATAACTTGGTATTAATAGGGAGCAAAGGATGGAATTATCAATCTATATTCGCGGCTATTAATAACTCCCCTTGGAAAAGTCAAATCTATCATTTTGGCTATTTATCCAGTGAGATTGTAGCATTATTTTATATGAAAGCGGATATATTTCTTTATCCATCTTACTATGAAGGGTTTGGTCTACCTGTTTTAGAAGCAATGACTTTAGGCGCACCTGTAATCACCTCTAATACCTCCTCAATACCCGAAGTAACAGGAAATGCAGCTATATTAATTGATCCTAACAATTATATGCAACTCGTTGAAGCTATTTTGGGAATAATTAGCGATTCACAGATGCGTCAAGAATTAATTGATCGAGGGAAAGAAAGAGCAAAACTATTTTCCTGGGAGAGAACAGCAAAAGAAACATTAAATGCGTATAGGAATATTTATAAATGATAAGTTTCCCAGGATTTAGGGAGATCAAATGAAGATACTAGTTATGGGAGAATCTAGTTATATTGGCTCCGTATCAACACAGAGCAAGGGAATGTAACCTATTTGCACAAATCAAACCTACTATAAACTATTTGGGTCTATACTCAATTCTGTCTCCAATCTTGGGGGTTTTATTGCTGTAGAAATGTTCGGATAGGATATAAGTTTACATACTAGTGTGCGCGAATTTGCGCCTTTTCTACCCAGTTTGATCTTTCTCAGCCCGAAAAATCACGTATTTATTCATTTCTTCACATTTACTTGTATTAGTGGCGGAATCCTTACTTTATTCAGTTATGGCGATTTCGCTCTATTTGTGACTGCTTCTCAAATTCTACAGGTTAAGGCGATGGCGCAGAGCGCCTCTTCGAGATCGCAATTGTTGCTGAAGGTGATACATTTGGGAACGAAGCGATCGCATTCTCATCTATAGAGGTAGTTCAGGAATCATATCTGTATATAAACTATTTGGGACTATACCCAATTCTCTTAACTAATGTAATATTTTCATCTTAAAAGACAATATGAAACGCGATACAATTTTTTATAAAATCTTTGAGCAAAATCCTAGTCTACTCTTTGAATTTGTAGACCAAAAACCTCCTAACGCTGATAGCTATAGCTTTGAATCTATCACTATTAAAGAAACCCAATTTCAGATCGATGGGGTATTTTTACCTCCAGCCAATGCTTCTACCAAAATAGCTTACTTTGCTGAGTTTCAGTTCCAGAAAGACGAACGGCTTTATTTTCGTGTCTTTACAGAACTGATGATGTTTATGGATAAAAATAATAGAAGCGAAACTCCCTATGATGATTGGGGATGTGTCTTAATTTACGGCTCTAGAAGTCTTGAGCCTTCTAAATCTAGGATTCATCGCGCAATGGTCGCTAGTGAACAAACCCACATAATTTATCTAAATGAGTTGGGAAATTTACAAGAGCAGCCTTTGGGTTTAGGTTTGATGATGTTAACAATCATCCCAAAGCGGAATGTGATAGAATCAGCTAAGTTCCTCATGGAGAAAGCCAAGACTGAATCTACCGATCAGCTTTCTGAACAAGTGATAATTGATTTAATCACTACCATTATTGTTAATAAGTTTTCTAACCTGAAACGAAAGGAGGTTGAGGCAATGTTGGGAATTAAACTGGAAGAATCACGAGTTTATCAGGATGCTAAGGTAGAAGGACGTATAGAAGAAGAGCGATCTCTTATCATCCGGCAATTAAACCGCAAAATTGGTAAACTGTCTAAACCCATACTTACCAAAATTGAAGAATTATCCGTAGAACAATTGGAAGAATTGGGTGAAGCTTTGTTAAATTTCTCTAGTATATTCAACTTAGAGCAATGGTTAGCAAATAGACCAAAACCAGCAGATCAAGAGTAAAACAAAATACCTGTTGTTTGGGGAGTGGTTGTTGAAATTAGCTTAAGCTCTCATAATTGCGATCACTCTTCCCCAGAGGCGCTCTGCGCCATCGCCCCAATTTTGCCCAAGCGTACTTTCTATAAACTATTTGGGTCCATACCCAACTCTTTTAACCTTTGTTCTAAGAACCTATTTCTTGTTTCTGCTTCGTTAGCTCGCTGCCGTTCAGATTCTGCCTTTTGCCGTTCAACTTCCACCTTTCGCTGTTCTTGTAAAACAGATTCTTCTAGTGTTGGGACTAATAATCCATCCTGAGTAATATATCGTAACTTCCTCTCCACTATTGCTAAATATAACCCTAGCTCCTGACTCCACAGCCAACCATTTTCTAGCGGTTTTATCGGTACATACTCTTTTTGCTCTAACCGAAAACCTTTAAATTCTAATGTATCGGGTGAAAACCAAAAATATTCTGGTGTGTGAAGTCGATTTTGATATAACTGCTTTTTTAACACTCTATCTACACGGGCTGTCGAATCAGACAGTAGTTCTATAATCAAATTTGGATATCTACCTTTTTCTTCCCATACTACCCAAGAAGTCCGAGGGCGCTTTTCTGTTTCCTTGACTAAGAAAAAATCTGGTCCTCGGTAATCCTGGGTTTTTAACCGCTGATGGTTAAAGTAGATAGTTAAATTAGCTCCAATAAAAAAATCTTCTCTGTCTCGCCACCACCACTCTAGGGTCGCAACTAACATCATCAATTGCGTATAATGTAATGAGCTTTCCATCTCTGGTTCATCACTGTATAATTTAGTGGTATCAGGCAATAGTATTTTTGCTTGTTGGAGTGTGATAGACATTTTACTTACCTTCCTTGTTTTTAGAGTAAGTTTATTTTGAAATTTGCCATTGCGGTGTTTTCTATCAAGTAATCTTTTTCTGTGCAAGTGTTGCCAATTCTTCTGGTGTTGGGACTAATTCCCCATCATGACTAACATAGCGTAACTTCCCGTCCACTACTGCTAAATATAATCCTAACACCTTACTCCACCGCCAACCATTCTCTAGCGGTTCTCTGGGTATATACTGACTTCCGCTTAAATAGAACCCATTAAATTCTAATGTATCGGGTGAAAACCAAAAATACTCTGCTACTCGGAATGTGTTGCGATATAATTCCTTTTTAAAGCCTCTATCCACATCGGCTGTAGAATTAGACATTAGTTCTATCACCAAATCGGGATAACTAGCATCTTCTTCCCACGCTACCCAACAATTACGAGGTCTATTTTCTACGCCCTCGATTACGAAGAAATCTGTTCCCAGATAATCTTCCTTTCCTTCCAACTGCTGACGGCAATAATAGATAGTTAAATTAGCGCCAATAAAAAAATCTTGTCTGTTTCGCCACCACCATTCTAAGCCAGTGACTAACATGTTTAATTGCGTATAATACAATGGACTTTCCATTTCTGGTTGAATACTTAATAGCTGACTGGTATCAGGCATTAATTTTTCTATCTCTTCTGCTGTTGACATGTTGTTTACCTTGCTTACATTTTAGATTTAGGTTTATTATGATTTGAAAATGATCTGAAATGTCTAATCGGTTGAGGTTCTCGGAGGCATTTTCTCAATCATGAGGGAGTGATGTCCCTTTTCTACATCCTCAGATTACGAAAAAATCTGTTCTCAATCACAAAGTTTTTATCAGATAAAAATCCACTGTTTGGAATCCTTGCTATAATGGAATATCAAAATGGCAACTGTAATCGGCTCTGAAACTTTGTCATGCTAAGAGTATTGCAGTTAGGGTTTGATATTTCTGCATAGGTTATTTCTAGAAAAAAGTAATTTATGATACCAATACAACAAGAAGAAGAAATCCTGAATTTACGGGCGTTGAGTTTAACGCCTAAACAAATAGCTAGAAAACTAGGTATAAAAGTATCAGAAGTCAACACAGCGATTCAACATCAAGCGCAACAAAGTACGTTAAATAAATTAGCAAGAGGAGAATTAAACCAAGTATACCAGTGTTTATCTAGCGAGAATCTTGTCCAATTGCTACCGAACATCTCATCAGGGAACGGCTTTCAACATTTGCTAAAAAAAATCGTGCCTATAAAAAACGATGGTGATATTGATCGTGGTCTAGGAATGGTACTTATTGCGAGGGAATCTCGATACAATCAAATCACGGTTTGTAGTTATCTATTAGATGTGTGGTGTTTAGGTATTAAAGATGCTATGCCATCACGTACAGTAGACAAGAAAATCTATAAAGAAGTCGCAGAATCATTATTCAATCTGTTTCCTGGAAAACCACAAGAAATTACTTTGGCAGATGCTCAAGGGATAATATTTAGTGCTTGTGAATACGCAGAGAGCTTAGGATTTAAACCACATAGAGACTTTGAGAAAACACGATCTCACATTGGAGAATGGGATAGGACAATTCGTATTGAATGTGGTCGTAATGGCAAACCATTTTATGTCAATGGTCCCTATGATAACCCTCAAAAAATTATCGAAACATTGAATAAAAGTGTAGGTGAAGGTAATTTTGAGTTTATCATTGGTTCAGCCCCTAATGATTTGGGATAAGGTTTTAGCTTCAGCAAAGCGACTTAAATGTTTAACAAATGAATTTGGAGATTTAAACTTTAGTGGTGATGATTGGGACATCTCATTACTTTAAATAAGCAGGAAGTTAGAAAACAAAAATATAGACGCCAATAACTCTGAATATTTTGCGTAGTTTTACATCTAGATAGTGTCATTATCTCCAACTATAAGATTTATTTTATTTATTTTAATTGAGATACGCTTGAACGGTAAACCGATTCTTACGAGCTTCTATCGCAGTAAGAGGTTAAAATCGTTTAAGACTAATATCAAAATATTCTCCAGCTCGATCCTCCTAAATTCACTCTTTGTGATCTGATAATTGCCGATGAGTTCCCCTCAACGCCCCCCGCAAAAGCCACAAACTCTTCTTGGTCAATTGACTCAATATGTCAATACTATTCAAGCGAGAGTCGATTTTTCTAAATTGGCGCTTAAACCTAACGCCAAAGTACCAGAGTTATTGGTTCAAGATGCGGGAGCAGATAAACCAGAAATATACCCACTTTTAGGCGATCGCTATATCCTCGGTCGCAGTGCTAAATCCTGTGATATCGTCGTGCGCAATCCAGTTGTCAGCCAGATTCATCTCTCCTTAACTCGATATTCCTCCCAACGCACTTCTGTATTCACAATCAAAGATGAAAATTCTACCAATGGGATTTATCGCGGGAAAAAACGGGTAACATCCTTAGAATTAATCCACGGCGATATTCTTACTTTAGGTCCACCAGAACTAGCTGCTTCCGTGCGCTTACAATATATCAACCCACCAGCTTGGTATATCAAAGCTGCGACCTGGGGTTTCTGTGGTCTTGCTGGTGGGAGTATGCTTTTAGGATTACTCATTGGTGTGGAATGGCTGAAATTTTCCGTCACACCTCTACCATCAGCCACTCGCGCTCCAGTAGTTGTTTATGCTGATGATAAATATACTCCCCTGCGAGAACCTCGGAATATAGCTCATGTAGATTTGAAGCAATTATCAGATTTTGGACCATACTTACCAGCAGCGGTTGTAGCTTCTGAGGATAGCCGTTATTATTGGCACTTTGGCGTCGATCCCCTGGGAATTATCCGCGCCCTATTGATTAATAGCCGTAAGGGAGATGTTCAACAAGGAGCTAGTACAGTTACGCAACAAGTGGCTCGGAGTCTATTCCGTGATTATGTAGGGAGACAAGATTCCCTGGGACGCAAATTACGGGAAGCTGTGGTTTCTCTAAAACTAGAAACTTTTTACAGCAAAGACGAGATTTTGCTGACTTATTTAAATCGGGTATTCTTAGGAGCCGATACTTCCGGTTTTGAAGACGCCGCTAAATATTACTTTAACAAGTCCGCTAAAGAATTAACTCTTTCTGAAGCCGCTACTTTAGTGGGAATTTTACCTGCTCCTAATGCTTTTGACTTTTGTGGAGATAATTCTCACAAGTTGGGAACAGCAGATTATCGCAATCGTGTAATTAAGCGAATGCTAGAAATGGGAAAAATTACTCCCCAAGTAGCTAATCGAGCTAGACGTTCTACTGTGAGAGTGATTTCCAAGGTTTGTGAACAGCAAGCTAAAACCATTGCTCCTTATTTTTACGCTTATGTTTTTCAAGAACTAGAAGCAATTTTAGGGGCGGGAGCAGCAAATGAAGGAAACTATATTATTGAAACCCAATTAAACCCAGGAATGCAAGCCCAAGCAGATAAAGCATTACGGAATACGGTGCGGAATGCTGGAGCTAACTTTGGGTTTTCCCAAGGGGCGATCGTTACCCTTGATTCCAAAACAGGCGGTATTCTGGCGATGGTAGGGGGAACTGATTATAAAAAAAGCCAGTTTAATCGTGCTGTTCAAGCCAAAAGACAGCCAGGTTCCACCTTTAAAATTTTTACCTACACAGCAGCAATTGAAGCGGGAATATCTCCTAATACTAGTTATTCTTGCGCTCCTTTAACTTGGCAAGGTTTTACTTACAAACCATGTCGGGCTGGAGCTGGCGGGAGTTATGATATCGCCAATGGCTTGGCGCAATCAGAAAACCCCATTGCTTTGAGAGTTGCTAAACAAATCGGATTAGATAAAGTTGTGGCGATGGCTCAACGTCTAGGAATTAAATCATCCCTTGATCCAGTACCAGGATTAGTACTAGGTCAAAGTGTCGTTACTGTTTTAGAAATGACTGGTGCTTTTGGCGCTATTAGTAATCATGGCATTTGGAATCTTCCCCATGCTATTAGTCGGATTCTAGACAGTAGTGATTG
>Ga0116228_10005842_pt1 | contig 10990 bp, 4 predicted proteins | sample S1TSphfallax_2_FD_89694 | JGI IMG/M metagenome (GOLD analysis project Ga0116228, IMG submission 89694) | Host-associated microbial communities from peat moss isolated from Minnesota, USA - S1T2_Fc - Sphagnum fallax MG | ecosystem: Host-associated > Plants > Peat moss > Unclassified | place: USA... | reverse complement strand
TAGCGGTGGTAAATTCCATAATTTTTAAATGTATTTTTGTGTTAAACTTCATTAATTACGGGAGGTGAACTAGTGAAAGTTAAAAAAAAAACAGTCCCAAACCCACAACCATTAATAGGAAAAAATGTAACAACCAACTTCTATGAAATTCCAAAAAAAAAAACATAACAACAATCCAATGTTGAATTGAACAATAGTTATAATGTCTAAACTATGGACCATGAAAAATTAGTTCGCTCGAGCTTCTTTCTTTTGAGCCCATTGGTTGCATTATAACAATTATAATTCTTAAGTCACCCCATAGCATGAAATCCTTTCCATTCCCACCATTCAATTTCAAGAACTTGTATAAAGAAATAATAACAACCCAAATCACCCATTGTAAGCATGTCCCAACAATCCCAAGGTTTTTTTTAGGTTACACAACAATTCCCTTTAGAGTTTTTGCTTGAGTGGTTATTCCTTTTCACACACACACCACCACTCTATCCCAACAATGTAGCATCTCTCTCCACCCAACCCAAATGCCATAATCTAATTTCTCTCAAAATCCATTATTTGTTCATCATTTTCTTCAACTAATCCTTATATTATGCAACATATTTTATTTACACTTGAAAAAAAACAATGGCGCAATGGAAATATAATACCTTCTACTTTAGAAATTCCATGGAGTTAGGGCATTCATCCTTCACAAACCTTCATTTTGGAACTTATTGTGAGAAGAACCACAACAAACACACCTCAACCACTTCAAACAACAATGAAAACAAATGCAAAAAAAGACTCCAACTCAAATCTAGGAACTCAGTTTCACATCAATTGAAAACTTCTTCATATATTGTAATGTTTGCATTCCATCAACCACAAGCTCCAAAACAGTGCAATATTCATGTCTGATCAATGCCGATCACCATCACAACCATGAAAAAATAAGAATAAAACTCATCACCTACAAGCAACAAAACATCACAAAAACAAAAAACACAACAAATGATGAACAACAACACCCTCAATGCCTCATGATGATCAATTGTCCCTTGCTTTGGCACTCTCCACCAGTCCAAAACCTTATAGCTCTTCATCCACTAGGTTACTCCTTCATCCAAACTTCCATTTAGACCTTGTTCACATTAAAAAAGAACAGACATATTTTCAAGTCACACTGACATCTACCATTATACCTTCACCATCTTGAGTAAGACTTTTTAGTGTAAAGTAAAACCTCATGGGTGTGCAAAGCATTCTCAAAATAAGGGGCCTCGGGAAAGCTGTACCAAGTTTGGCCTCACATTTTGAGAATGTCCTCCACCAGTGGGCTTTACTTGCTTTACTCATTGCAAAGCTCGACGCAGACATTATCATGAACCTAAACATATTTAGATCACCAGGCATAAGAGTGTTCTTACACCTATGAGTAGGATTAATTTTCTTTATCTCTCTTAAGGAGTAGGTGTAAGAACTCTCATCTTTTCTAGGTGGGACTTTTACCCTTTCATCATGTCCTTCCTTTTTCCCGAGCCCCTCCCCTGCTGCCACATATATTTTCACTGCTCCTACCTGTACAGCTACTATAATTAGTGTCTCGGAGCTTGTGCATTATATGCTGAGTTTCAACATTTTATACCCAGATTTAATAAAATTTTATTATTGTGCAGATACTACTGAAAGAGGGGTTTGGGGGTGAAAGGAGGCCCAAAAACAACGTGACTTTGTGGATAACTCTATTGTGTGGGTAGGCAAGTTGGAAGGAAAAGTTAAATTTTCAGTGGAATCAACATCGCATTGCAAGAATCAAAAGCATCAAATGGGCATGCAGAAAGAGGGGGCCATGGTTAACCGGCACCTAGGTCCCACACTGGTACCTTGATCTTTTTCAGTGAGGGATCATAGTCAACTTTTTATTTTTACTGGTGAGTTTTTGTCGAAAAGCATTTTTAATTTAGCGCCTTCTCTTTTGTCAAAAGGAATCTCGAAGAAAAAGAAAATTAAATCGCCTAAGTTTCACATATATTTTTTGATGTTTGATGGAAGGCCACATAGCAGCTGCAGTGGAGCCCCTGGACTTCGCTCATCTCGTCCTCTCACTATTTTTGATATCACTCCTACATTACCCAATGATTTCCCTTGCTGACCTCATATCTATGAATGGCTAAGGCTTACAAATTGTTTTCATTTCTGACTTGTGTCATCATTTTTACTTTTAGTCAAGAAAAGAAACAAGATGCTCAAGGCCCCTAACAAGAAGCTGTGTCCGGCTTGAACAAATAAAAAAAAGAAAAAAAATTAGCTTTTTCTGGGTTGTATTTTCACATCCTTGTTGTGCCTTGAAAGTTCTACACAAAACAAAACAATTGTGTTCATTCTGCTAAAAAGAACAACACAACATTAGTTTTTCATTTTGCATTTATTTGCTGTCCCATAGTAATTTCAAACCCATCAGCCCTGGGGGGAGGAGTAGTAGGATATCTACTATCAGCATATTTTGTGAAATCAAATAAAAATAATGTTGCTATTTATTTAATCTAGATATTCTAGTCAAGCCTTGCAACAAAGCAGTGCAACTTCACACAGCACGATGCCCAAACAGTGCTCATTCAGGAATATTTAGCGGAAAAGATGGGGTTACCAATTATTACCCCTTTTCTATATAACCTACAAAAAGCACATATCTCATAGTGGCTATAATAAACTTAGGAAATGTCAAATTAGATGAAGGTAGGCTAGGAAATGTTAAATGTACAGATTTGCAGACCCGGATTTAGTCTGATAAATTAATTCCAATGTTGATAAAAACCCAAAAATGAAGGATTTGGCTATTGTCCTCGTAGTGTGGGTGCAGGCGCTAGTTCACCCAATCCTAAAAGGGTTGGCTTGCAAGTAATAGATAGAGGGAAGCAGGGAACAAGACCAATACCAGGAAGAAGTAGGTATACCAAGTTGCTAGTTGGAAAAGAAGGAAAAAGGCGATGAAAAAGCGAGAAAAGAAGGCATTAAACAAGAACTTTGTAGCATCACCAAAAGTGCTAGAAAACCGAGAAGCATGGGTAAGTAAAACCAACAAACCAATTTACAAACAACAAGTACACTTGAACTAATGGTTGTTACATGAGATGGCTAATGTGGCATGTAGGTAGATAAGCATAGACACAAGACGAATTGCCAAGTGCAATAAAAGCTCATAACCAAAGTTGTATGATTGACTAAAATGCCAACACTAACCAAACTAAACAACCTAACCTAACACAAAGAATAAGCTAGTAGGCTACTTGCTATGTAACCTAACCATATATATATTTTATAATATTATAATATTAATTCATTTTAATACATACAATATCTTAATATTTTTTAAAGATAATTATATATATATATATAAACCCATTGTTATGTATAGTGTAATTTGTTCATGATGTTTTTTTATTTTCAAAGTGAATTAAAATTTTCCCAAAAATAAGTTATTAACATTGTATTTTTATTAATGCATGTAATTGAATATTAATTCTATGTATATTGTGTTTGTGTTTGAATCCATGGCTTCAATAATGACCCAATATCCAAAGTTGGATTTGTAGCTTGTAATGTCACAGAGATCTTGAAAAAAAAAAAGATGGGTACCTATTTGCAAAGAACTTGAGAAAAAGAGTTCATGAACAATATATATGGGTAACCCATTTGCAAATAACTTGAAAAGAAGTCTTTTGAGCAAAGAAAAAATGGGTGCCCATTAGTAAAGAATTTTAGAATAAGTTTAATGACAAGTTAGATTAATGGGTGTAACACACAAGCTAGAAATCCTATCAAGCAAAATCAATTGTTGGCAGAAGGAAATTGCCTACATTCCAATATGCTAGAGATTCTCTACCCATCAAACTAACAATATATTTGAGGTGTGGTTTTTTTAACTAGATGATGATAAAATTCAACAACAATGTTGTAAGTAAATGATTGATTTAATGGCAACAATATTTTTAAAAATTAGATAATCCTTCCAAACACTCATATGTAAACACTTGAATAGGTACTTATACACTAAACAAGCCCAAATTCTCTTTGTAATGGAAAACCAAAGTGTGCTCTAAAAGAACATGGGAATGCTCTAATAAATCACAAGGTGGAGGAGGTACACTCTCCATGTCCCACCACACCATTATCATTGTAATAACAAGAAAAATAACAACAATATAATTAATTTCCATAATGTTCCAAAGATGATAACTAACTACAAGGAATTAATGTTTGAAATTATGTTTGTTCATAAAAGAAGGTTTATTCTTGGAAGCCATGCCAAAGTTTGTGTGGATCTAAAACTTTGTGAGGCCCAAGTTATTATGCAATGCTCTCGACACCTTGAAAAGTTGAACATGATTCAACTATGCAATTCCTTGTACAGATTGAATCCACCAAAAAGTTAAATAACACTATAGTTATTGGCATTAAGTTACTATTACATTAGGCACAATAATGTTGAATCCTCCAACTATCATTGAACACAACAATGATTATGTTGTGAATGGAAATAACTTTCAAATGTTCACCAACAAATTAACGTTTTGATAAAAAAATGGAGTAGATTTTTAAAGAGAAGACATGGGCATTGGGAAGCTGGTCGAATGGTTGGTAGAAATCATGTCGTTCATGCATATGATTTGTATGTTGCCTCATGTGACTAAACTTGTCTATGATGTTCAAAAACTAGTACTAAGATCATTTTGGACATTGGGTGAATGTGCCCAAGCTCCATTTTCATGCATCCCAATTCCAAGTGGTTTTTGCTTCTTAGATACCCCTAATTTAGTGATGTCATCATCCTGCCTTCATTGAATATAATGAAGTTTTTGCCATAGTTTCCAGCTTGATAAACCTAGGAATTTCTTTTTCAAAATTAAATTCATCAAAGATATGAACACCAAAGCAATCATTTTAACAAGAATAAACACCAAATGTTCCCCCTTCTTTAGGCAATGGTCCATTGTAAATGTTTTCTAAGATCATAAAATCCAATGTTGCATAAGCTCACTTGCCAACTACATTTGTTGTTTCTTCCTTGTGGAATTAGGACCTCATGCATTGTTGAATTATGTTAATTCCAAAATGTAGCTAAAATTTCTTGCAACACAACAATACATTGTATCATTAATCAATATTGCCAAGTAATCCTAGGCATTTATCATCAACCCTAGCATTAACAAAATCCTCCTCCTTGTTTTTTTTTTGGGAACATAAAAAATAAAATTCAATAAGAACCCTAATTTCCTTCAATCAAGGTTTAGGAATCAAGGTTTTAATTGAATTTTGAATATAACTACTTAATATAATGTACATTTAGTCAATGTATTTTTTTACCTTTATGTAAAATTTATTTTACAATATATCAAATAATGAAATATTTAAGTAATTAATGTGTGGATTTATTATTACTATTGCATTCTTCTACATGTAATATCATAATGATTATTTTATGTTAGAAATTTTAAATAAAAATTATTTAATATACTTGAAAGACATTTTCAAATTCATGAATGGTCATAATCATTTAATGGACCAATGCAAAATCATTGGTATATGTAAATGAAAATATTGCAATATTTTCCACATTGATGGTATAAGGTTCACTTCACCAAAGTTTTGAAGTGTAACTAAATACCTTCATTTTAATGATAGTTTCATTACCTTTTCCCATCAATGTGACCAACTTAATAATACCTTCATTTATATCATGGTTTAGGATATTGCCACAAGATGGTGCAAATATTGTATTCCTTTTGGGTTTTGGCAGGGCTATGTAATACCCCTCCAAGTTTGACGATGAATGCAAATATCCCAAGATGATGTAGGTATTACATTTAAACTCCATAACTTTGTTCAAGTGACATTTTACCATCAATGTGAAAGACTTTGCAATACCCTCATTTACTTGAATCAATATGTTTGGCATGATATAATGAACATGGAATAAATATATTTTAAAAAAAATTGTAGTTTATGATATTATCGCAAAATGATGTGGGTATTGTTTTCCTTCTAGGTTTTGTTAAGGCTATGTAATACCCTTCCAAATTCCAAATATATGTTATGGAGCCCAAAAGTTTTATGGATATCCGAAGAGGGGTAGTGCATGTGAATTGAATAATTATGGGCATGAGCAATACCCTTTCAATAGCTCAAACCAAAATAATTGAGTCCATGGTGTTTGTAGATTACCGCAAATAGGGTATTACTTTCCTTATAGGTTTTGGTATGGTTCATTCATCATTGTTGTTTGATGCTTGCAAGACTGCATCACAACCATGAAAGAGTAACTACTCATCATCATTTTTTCATTCTTGCAAAACCAAAATAGAACGACAACAACCAGCTACACTATTCATTCTGGCTCATTTGCTCTTGAAACATCACAATAGAACAACGATGAATAGCACTCGTTGTCATTATTTTTTGCTTACAAGACAGTAACAAAATGATGACAAGCAACACTCGTCATCATTTATTTTTCTCTTGTAAGATCATAACATTATGATGTGGAACATCATAGCTATTCGTCATAAATTTTTTTATCATCGTTATCTTTTGTTTCTTTCTTTTTCTTTACCATGAAGAAAACAACGATGTCATCATTGTCATCTTTTGCAACAATGAATAAAATAAAAAAGGAGGAGGAGAGGGGAGCTTAATTTCAAGTTCCCACTTTTGCCACCACTTTGACAATCCTCTTGTTTTCGCACTCCTACTACCACCACATTGAAGCTCCTCCTATTGGGGCACTCTTAAAGCTCCTAGCCCTTGAAGGTCCTTTAGATTTCACATTTTTGAAGTTCTAAGCTACTCAAATTCTCTATAGGTTGAAAGCTTTAACGATTGAAGTGAGTGCAAAAGGAGGTGGGAAAGGAGGGGGTTAACAAGATGAAAGAGGTAGGCGGGTTGGTAGGAAGAAGGGCGGTAGGTGGGTTGGGATAGGTAGGAGCTTCCAAAAAAAAAATTGGGGATTAGGGGTGGGCCTAAAAAAACTAATAAAAAAATTGTTACCACAAAAAAAAAATTAAGCTAAGGAAAAAAAATCTAGTTAGCAAAATAAAGAGTAGAAGAAAATATATATATTGGCCAAGTAAATTGACCCCCATGGGACAATTTCATCCCATCCATGAAATCCCATAATGGGATTTTTGGATGGTGCACTAATGGGTGTTGGGTCATTTAAGCCCTTTCTGTCAGATGACACTACAAACAAAATTCTTTAAAGTTTAGGAAAGAAAACATCAAAACAACGATCTCTTCTAGCAACCTTAAGCCTTAATATTAAGGTACAATGCCTTTCATTTTAGTATGAAATGCTAGAGGATATAACTATACATTGTTAAGGACATGAAAAAAAAAAGAACAAAGGTTAAATAAAAAGGTTTAAATCTAATTTTCAAACAAGGAACAAAACAAGATTATGTGATTCAAAAACAAGAACACAAAAATTAAAAATAGGAACACGAGATGTGCAAAACAAATGTGGATACGAATCTTTATTATGAATTGACTTAACTAAAAGTTAACGAATATTTAATTGGGAAAACTAGGACTTAATTGGGAATTAACCAATAATTAATTAGGATTTAATTGAAAGTTAATTAAAATTTAACTAGGAATTATGGATGATGGATGAATTGCAAGGAAGTTTCCAAGGAGGTTTTCATGTGTGCATTAAATAAGGTAGCTTTTTGAGAACCTTCCTAATTATGACACCATTCCTCAAAGGCATCCACAATGGCTAAAACATTCTTTATCATGAATCTTGTAATTAATCTTTGCAAGAGAAAAATTATGAAAATGGAAGCCAACAAGATGAAAAATATTATTTTCTCCACGTTGTGAAAACACAATGTTTATTACAAAGTCAAAAGAGTTCATTTCCAAAACAAAAGGTTTTGGAAGGGTTTACATGAATCAAAACTAAAATAGAAGTGAAATAAACCTTCAAATATTGAAAAAAATTATCAGCTTTAACTCTCCAAGAAAAGGTTGATCCTTTTTAGTAAATTGAGTGAGAGGGGCCGATATTGAATAATAGTATGAAATGTAGATAAAAGTTGGGAAATCTAAAAAATTATTGGACACTTCGAAAAAAAGTTGAAGTAGCCCAATTGACAATGGTCTAAACCTTACGAAGATCCATGCAAATGCCATTTCGAAAGATGATGTAACCCAAAAATTCCATTGCAAATTGATGGAATTCACATTTCTTTAATTTGGTGTAAAGTCTAACCTCCTAAAACTTCTCCAAAACTAGATGTACATGGTGTTCATGGTCCTCCATGTTCTTTGAAAAAATAAGGATGTTCTCGATGTAACAAATCACAAAATTGTCCAAATCCTCATAAAGACATCATTTATCAAATGTTGAAAAACAGAAGGTGCACTTGTAAAGCCAAGTGGCATCACAACATATTCAAAATGGCCATAATAGTATCCAAATGTTTTCTTCCATTCATTGCCTTCTCAAATGTGCACCAAGTTGTATGTTCCACATAGATTAATTTTAATGTACACCTTGGCATGGCTAAATTGGTTCAACAACCTTGATATTAAGGGCAAAAGGTACCAATTCTTGATGGTGAGTTGATTAAGCTCACGGTAATTGAAATATTAATTAGGATTTAACTAGGACTTAACTAAAAGTTAACTCAAATTTAACTACGTTTTAACTAAAACTTAACTATGATTAAACTAAAAATTAACTACGAGTTATGGATGAACATTATGGATGAATTCCATCCATTGGGAGATGTTGTCTAATGTTTGCATCTATTACATACACACATATTTGTACAACCTATTATATCTATATATTTTTATGACTTTACATATACTTGTGTACATCCTATGCTTTCAACATTTACATAAACCTCATTCCTTGTGTTTTGAAATTGATGTTATTGGTAAAAAGGTCACCAAAATGCCCACCATCAAACCACCACCGAATGGAGATTAAGGTGATGGACTTGTTGCTGGGTTGCAATGTAGCCCAATTAAAGTGGTTGGTTTGCAATGTCCCTTGCAAATGTGGTTGTTTCCCAATGTCCCTTAAATAATGGGCCTCTGTGGGGCCAAGGAAGGGGACAACCATGGATGTATGGGGGTTCAGGTCAAACATGGGGATCATAAAATAATGGACCCCAACAAACTTGGGTTTAATGGGGTCCACAATGGGCCCATGGGTTTGTTGGAGGCTCCCCTGGATGCAATATATGCCTCCACAACAAAATTGGAGTTCCAATTTTGGCCAATGGTTGCTTGGGCCATCTTAATCGAACCCAAATTCTGTAATGCCATTTCACCAAGGTGCCCAGTTGCAAGTTGTTGTTCAAGTGTCACAAGGGGTTAATATGCTACTAGTTTTACCTCTAATTACAAGTTTTTCAATGGCCCCCCTTGCATGCATTTAATTTGTGGCTGCCATTAATCTAACAATAGGTATTTCACACATTACAATGCCAACTGACCTTCCTCAATTAAAAACTCATGTTCATAAGCAGGTAGAAAAAAAATACATTGGAGGTGGAGGTGTAAAAACGAGTTGCTAAAGGATTGAAAGTTCATGCTATAGAAATGATAAGCAGAGGGAGAATAAATGGTGCAAGTGTGAAGGGAAAAATGTATGGGATGACATATTATGGTCCACATCACCCTGTTATTTGGATGTATTTATTGTGCATGTCAAGGAACAAAACTTGGCAAACATGGTAATATTCACTATGAGAAAAAAAGGTGTTTTGCAATTGGCCTTGCAATCCAATTTTTGAGTTGCATTAAACACTTGCAACTCACCATATTTATACGTTGTGAGTATTATCAGAGAAGTTACAACACTCTATATATACAATGCAACTCATTACAATTCAATTACAACTTTATTATAACAACTCTTTTTCAACTACTATGCAACTCCCCTATGACTATAATCATAATGTCATGTTGATGTTATTTTTCATCCATCCATCAAAATTTAACACGTCGCACTATGAAGAGTTTTCATGGTTTTTTTGAAATATTGATATCCATCATCCATTATGATTATTCGTTTTAGATGGTTTTGGATTATGACATGTGGCACAATCAAAAGTTGCCATGTGACATATTAATTGCCTTTTGGAAACAAATGTATATTTGTACCTAGGTAGGTCAATACATAGCCATAGGTAGGTAAGTTGATATAGTTCCAACCTACCTACTTACCTAACTACTTACTCACTATTTAGGTAAGTAGAAAAGTAGAACCTACTTATTTAGGTAAGCAAGTAGGTAGGTAGGAATGTAGAATACTAGAAGAGTAGGTGAATTAAATAATAGCCACATAAGTTGTTTAATTTGTTATGTGTTTTGCTTTTAGGGTTAAGCTTTTATGTGCTCATCCCAATATGGCACATGTGTTTTAATGTGAAAATGCAAAAGGAGACACCTCCTTTATATAGTTTGTGAAATGAGATATTGAAGACAAAGCATATGGATTAAATCTTTTAGTTACACCTTAGTTGCAATTGAGTTGTAACTACCAAAAAAATTCCCAAATGCTTTCTATTTTATTTTAATTTTGTAATTAATTTGAAATGTATAATTAATCATCTAACACAATATTTTTGAATTGATTATTTGAATTAAATATATGATAATTAATTATCTAGATTGGTTATATTATTGAATTTATATAATTGAAATAATTAGTTTATTTATTTATTCAAATAATTAATTATGAAAAAATTATATATTAGATAATTAATTGCTTGTTATCTGAATTAATTAAGTACTAATTAATCAAAATTGATTAATGAATTCATATGAATAGTTTATTATTTAGTTTACTTGATTAATTCATGGTAATTAAATATATTACATATTAATTATTAATTTAAAATTTAATACCAAATAATTCATTTTGAAATATTAAATAATAAACATGAATTTGAGTAAAAGACATTGAGGTATATACAAACATATTCATATATAC
>Ga0116228_10005840_pt1 | contig 10991 bp, 8 predicted proteins | sample S1TSphfallax_2_FD_89694 | JGI IMG/M metagenome (GOLD analysis project Ga0116228, IMG submission 89694) | Host-associated microbial communities from peat moss isolated from Minnesota, USA - S1T2_Fc - Sphagnum fallax MG | ecosystem: Host-associated > Plants > Peat moss > Unclassified | place: USA... | reverse complement strand
ATACCCTGGCATATACATTGGTCAAGAGGCGAGTATCACTCCCACGCTACTTGGTACTGGAACTATCAACTTTCAGAAGAGACAAAACGAGGGTTAAGCGACCATGAAGACCTCTATAGCCCTGGATACTTGTTAGTTAATCTCTGTCCGGGAGATAAAGTCACATTAGAAGCCAGATTAGGTTTTCCTCTATCAGGAATGCCAATAATATCACCCCAAAGTTTCTCTGAGGCGATCGCTTCAGAACAAGAACGATTTTGCCGTATTTTTAGCCTGGGAATTAGCGAAAAATCCGCCTCATCTCCTCTAGTTTGGCGACAACTTCTCAGAGCCAGTGACCAATTTATTGTCTATAGAGGTTCCATCTCTGGACCTACTGTAATTGCAGGATATCACTGGTTTAATGATTGGGGACGGGATACCCTCATTGCTTTACCAGGACTGACCTTAACTACTGGGCGATTTGAATTAGCTAAAGGGCTATTGCGTGTTCTTGGACACTACTGTCGTTTTGGTTTAATCCCTAATGCTTTTCCCGATCTGGATGGCGAGCCATATTATAATAGTATCGACGCAGCATTATGGTGGATTGAGACTTTAGGACTTTATCTGGAAGCTACTCAAGATTGGCAGTTTTTATCTGAGCAGTTTCCTGTAGCCCAGCAAATTTATAAAGCTTTTATTGGTGGTACTCGCTACAATATAAATGTTGATGCTACTGATAAATTAGTGGGTTGGGACGCAAGTGGTGTAGCGTTAACTTGGATGGATGCAATAATTGACGGCGTGCCTGCTACGCATAGGATTGGTAAGCCAATAGAAATAAATGCTCTTTGGTATTCGGCATTGTGTTGGCTGGTTCAATGGTCAGAACGTTTAAGTCGGTCAGATATAACTAATTCTGCACGTCTTGCCAAACAAACACTGCGGTATCAGGAACTAGCGCAACAGGTGCAAACTTCTTTACAGAAGTATTGGAATCCCCAGCTAGGCTATTTGTATGATGCTATCGAACCTGACGATAAACGTAATGCGCAGATTCGCCCAAATGCAGTTTTGGCTTTATCATTACATCACTGTGCATTTCCTCAAGTACAAGGCTGTCGCATAATAGATTTAGCTACTTCTAATTTGTTGACTCCTTATGGGCTGCGCAGTCTTGATCCCAATGACCCACAGTATCAGGGGAAATATTTAGGTAATCCCGAAGAACGCGATCGCGCCTATCATCAAGGAACTGTCTGGAGTTGGCTGATAGGACCTTATATTCGGGCTTGGGAACGTTTTTATCCGCAAGTGCCACCACCTTTTGACTGGCAACCTTTGATAGATCATTTTTTCTCCAGTGCTTGTATAGGTTCAATTTCAGAAATTTTTGATGGAGATACACCTCATGCACCAAGAGGGGCGATCTCCCAAGCTTGGTCTATAGGTGAAATCATTCGCCATTTACCTGAAGAATTCAAGAGAAGTCGAACTTCAACTCCCGACTCCCGACTCCCGACTCCCTAATTTATGCCCTACCCCAAGAAAGCTACCCAACCCCATCGTTGGGGGAGTTATATATCATCAACTTTAGCTATAGCTGTTTTATTGAGCAGTGGGAGTTTAGTCGTAGTTTTTGCCTGGATAAGCTTCCTATTTATCTTTACCCCTAACCAGATTAATTGGATAAATAAACTTTTACCAGAATGGATGCAAATTTATGCAGGAAAAATCGACCATCCCCAAACCTTAAAACAAATTCAACTCAGTTTAAGTCAACAGAAACTTATAGCTGGAGCTATTATACCCCTAGATGGCGAAACCTCTAACTCCTTGTTATTACCAGTTTTTCAGTCACGTCCAAATTGTGCAAATGATTGTCAATCCATAGTTGAACTCAGGGTTTATCAACAGTCAACCACATCTCCATCGACAAAAAAAACAGAACCTTATTATCTATTAGTCAATCAATTACCAATAAATGGTCTGGAGCGATCTGAAGTCACATTTTCGGATCAGCAATCTATATCTCAACCAGAATCGAAAAAGTCTGGTTCTCAAGTTAGCTTACCTTTAACTGAGATCAAATCCTTCTCAGTATCTGCTCCCACTTTAGGACTATGGTTTTATTTACAAGGTACTTATCCCCAAGGAGAGCATAATGTTTCCTATGGGTTAATTGTTTACTACAACCCTGAGCTAAAAAAACTCCAACAGTTGCTGGCTTGGAAAAGTGCTAGTGGACAACCTCCGCGATGGCGACGACAGTTGACTGGTAGGGACTCTGGGGAATTAATTGTAGATCAGACAGTCGGTTTAGAACCAAGACTACAAATCTATCAAGTTAAATCTAGTAATTTAGTGCGTGACTCGCTGGAAATGGAGGAAATCAACCTCAAAATAGCAGCGATCGCTGATTTTGATTATGAAAATGCCTTATTACTAGCTCGCAATGGACTCTGGACATCTGCTCTGTCAAAGATGAACTCTATCCAAAAGCAGTATAGAAGCAGTCTTCCCGACACAGCACAAGCACAAATTGATCTGATCAGCTTGCATTCTCAACTAACTCAAGCCCAAGCGGAAAAAACCTGGGCTAGTCCCAGTGAACAAGTTCTAGCAGATTTGATTGATTGTCAGTGGGAAAAAGCCATAGATGTATTTACTGCTTCTTCCCAAAATGTTCGAGAAATTGCTGCATTGCTGAAAACAGACCAAGGACACCGACTGATGTCGCGTATCACTTTAGCATCACAACTAGAACCGAATAATCGAGGGGTTTTAGCTTGGATGACCTTAATCCTAATAGTTGAACAAGGTGAGGAAAGTGGTAACTCTTGGTTAAAAAAACAGCCACAAATTAGTCCCCAAAATTTATCCTATGTGCAAGATATTTTAGCTAAGTTGAGTAATGACATGATAGAGCCTCATTCTAGCCAAATTGTGGGTTCGGTAAACCAGGTTAATCAAGTTGCTCTTAATCATCATGCTGATTGGACTACCATAGACTCCAAATCAGATTGGACTATAACGAAAGACCAAGCTTGGTATTATGTAGAAGTAAGTGCATTAAATGATGGTCGAGTTTGGCTTAAACACCCATTCACTGATTTGGAGTTACCAAAAGCACAATTGAGCGAGTTTTTCGCTGAAGTCTTAGGCATTACTACTGATCGCACAATTCAGTTAGTTGTTTGGTTAGCTAATGGTGAAGAACAAATTACTACTGCTACTATCAAAGCCGTACAGCTAAAGCAGGGAAATTTGCGTCTCTTAGTTGTGGGATCTCGGATCACTGCTAACCAAGATACTTCCCACCAACCTTTGGCGTTAACTAATACAACATTGGAATGGATACAACCATCTCCAATCACTATCGAGCAATTATATCAACAAAACCCTATGTGGGTTGAAGCCGCTTTACCTAGTATTTGGTATTCCTTACAGAAATCAGGGGATATCCCACCTGGACTTATTCCCACTTTCCCACAGATGAAACAGAAAATGCAGGATTGGCCCGTGCAGTCCATCAACTTAACAGGTCAAAACCTGCCTAGTCTTGTGATTACTATTTCTGATAATGCGATCGCCTTATTGCAACAATCAATGTCTCAACCTGCTAATGAGCAGCAAGATTTATCTCACCCCCGCTCTTTAATTATTTCCAGTAATGGTCAAATTATTTACACAGACTTTATGCAAAATTCGCAACGAAAATTGATCGCCATTGCCAAATTAGTCAACAACGAATTGGCATTATTGGTGGAAAATGGAGGTAGATATGACTTGGAGCGTTGGTCCGAGAGCAATCAGCGCTTTGAGTAGTCAACGGCTCGAACTTCGTTTTAGTCGAAGTCTCGCCGAACGTCAATTTAGTTGTGGGACTGGTCAAGAGTCGCTTCTAATTTTTGGCTTTTCAAGTTTTGCAACTGAGACAGGAGTGAATCTACTTCTGCTTGCAAATTCATAAATTTGACTTGCTGGTCGTCCCGATAATAGGCTTTGGTTAACTTACTAACTACACTAAGCTGGGACTCGTAATGAGAAACACTAGATGAAATGGTAGATATAGCCATCTTGATCACAAACTCAACTCACACTTCTTCAAATATATAATAGTGTATTTTTAAGCTTTGTTAAATTTTTGTTTATTTTTAACTAACTAGGGTGTCGGGTGTAGGATATAGGGGATTTGGATTAAGTTATTGATGTGGGATTTACCTGGAATAGTATGCTTTATATTTATCAATAAATTTATTTCCTCTATACCTACTATGATGTAGGGATATTCTTTCTTTTTCCCTACACCCTACACCCTACACCCTACACCCTTTTCTTCCGTGACTCAGAGCTTACCTGTTATTCAATCATATCGCCAACCTTGGACTGGACTGATAGATTCTTACCGTGACTACCTGTCAGTTAACGAAAACACTCCTATTGTTACTCTATTGGAAGGTAACACTCCATTAATTCCTCTGCCATCGATCGCCGAACTTATTGGTAGACAGGTGAAAGTATTTGCTAAATATGACGGTCTTAATCCCACGGGAAGCTTCAAAGACCGAGGGATGACAATGGCAATTTCCAAAGCCAAAGAAGCTGGAGCGCAAGCGGTAATTTGTGCTAGTACAGGTAATACCTCTGCATCTGCTGCTGCTTATGCTAAACGCGGTGGTTTAAAAGCTTTCGTGCTTATACCTGAAGGATATGTAGCTTTAGGAAAATTAGCGCAAGCCTTATTGTATGGAGCTGAAGTATTAGCCATTCAAGGAAATTTTGACCGAGCGCTGGAAATTGTCCGAGAAATGGCTAAAAGTTATCCCATCACTCTGGTTAATTCTGTTAACCCTTATCGTTTAGAAGGACAAAAAACAGGTGCTTTTGAGATTGTCGATACTCTAGGTGATGCACCTGATTGGGTGTGTATTCCTGTCGGTAATGCGGGAAATATTACTGCGTATTGGATGGGCTTTTGTCAATATCACCAACAGGGAAAATGCGATCGCTTACCCAGAATGATGGGCTTTCAAGCAGCAGGTGCGGCTCCTTTAGTTACAGGTCAACCAGTTAGCCATCCTGAAACGGTCGCCACAGCGATTCGGATTGGGAATCCTGCAAGTTGGAATTTAGCGATCGCCGCACAATCAGCCAGTCAAGGGCGGTTTTATGCTGTAACTGACGCGGAAATTCTCGATGCTTACAGATTACTCGCTGCTTCTGAAGGGATTTTTTGCGAACCCGCGAGTGCTGCTTCTGTAGCAGGATTACTCCAAATTAAAGACCAAGTTCCTGCAGGCGCTACTATAGTTTGTATTTTGACAGGTAATGGTCTAAAAGACCCGGATACGGCAATCAAGGATAGTGGTAGTCAATTTAAACAGGGTATTGCTGCTGAAGTAAAAGCTGTAGCAGAAGTGATGGGGATGGGATAGAGGGATAAAGGGATAGATTTAATCTTCCCCTGCTCCTCCACTCCCCACCCTAGCTTTAGCTAAACTATCGATAGCATCGCCTAATGCTGTAGTTAGGCTTTTACGAGTTTGAAAATGGCTTTCTTGCTCAGTTTTTAACGCTTGTAATAGACGGTCGCGTTCTTGAGCTAGAGTAATTAACTTGACTTTTAGTTGTTCCCATGTAGTCTGTGGGGAAATTTCTAGTTGTAGAGAATTTGCTGTTAGCGAACCTACATCTGTTCCTATATCTACAGCTTGGAGTTTCTCCACTTCTGCTTTCACAGAGGCGATCGCCTGTTGAGATTTTTGGGATTCTAACCGTCTTTGTTCAGCTTCAGTATTATAAAGTCGGCACCACTTTTGTGAACTTTCCCAAGCTTGATCGCGTTCTTGTCTAAGTTCTGCCATTTGCTGTCTGAGAACTTGAATTTCAGTTAACCACTGTTGTGTTAAATGGATAGATTTATCAGTATTATCCGTCATTATTTTTGTTAAGTCTAGTGTTGTAACCTAGATTCGTACTCGTAAAATAATTACTACTATTTATAAGTATAAAGTTAAACTGTCCCTTCCCTCCCCGACTCCCGATTCCCGCATAAATTATGGTTGATTTTCTTTTTCTTCACAATTTTCAATATCTAAATCGGCATACATTGAGATTAACTTTTATTAAGACTATTCAAGGAAGACTTTTAGGACTAGCTGCGGAAATTGCTTTCCATACCATGTTATCGCTATTTCCGGCGATTCTATCTTTGTTGACAGCCGTGGAACTATTAGCAGAATCTTTACAAGAAATTTTTAGACAACTAGCAGAGCAACTCAGTCAAGTCATACCTCAAGATGCTTGGGTTTTGATTCGTAATTTTGCTATCCAAGAAATTGGCAACTCGAAAAATAGTGGCTTATTTTCACTCAGCTTTGCGATCGCTATCTGGACAGCCTCTGGTGCTATTAGTACGGCTATGTCAGCATTTGACCATATTCAAAAAATTCCCCCCTACAAAATGCGTCCCTTTTGGCTGGCTAAACTTGTGGCGTTAGGATTGACAACAGGTAGCATCTTACTGCTGTTGATAGCTTCCTTCCTAGTTTTAATCAGTGATTTTATCTTAGAAAAAGTCATCGATGAAAGAACTGCTGGGGAAATTATCCTCACCCTGTGGCAATTGTTCCTTTGGCCTATTGCTTTGAGTATGGTAGCGATAGCTTTTGCTTTCACCTATCGTTATGGACCTAGTTTAAGAAAATCTAGTACACCTTTATTACCAGGAGCTATGTTAGCCGCTATTTTTTGGGCAATACTCTCAGCACTATTTCGGCTTTACGTGCGGAATTTTGGCAACTATAATCAGGTTTATGGTGCAGTTGGTACTGTGATAGTTTTGATGCTTTGGCTGTGGATGAGTGCTTTTGTTTTCCTGGTGGGATACCAATTAAATGTGATTATTGGTGAGGATATCAGATCAAGACCAAAAAAACTAGTTAAACAATCTCAGTAAACTCATGAAGGATTGGTGGCAAATTAACTTTCCTGATGGCAGGCAAACTTTGAATATTATAGATGCTAATGGTTACCCTGTTAAAATAGCTTATGCAGAAAAAGGTGTGGGTAAACCACTGGTTTTATTGCATGGCTTAGGTAGTTGGAGCTATAATTGGCGACATATAATTGAACCATTATCCCAGTATTTTCGAGTAATTTGTTTTGATGCTAAAGGCTTTGGCTTCTCATCCTCGACTCTATCTCATCTTGAGCAAAGTGGTCATCAGGTGATCGAGTTAGAGAGAATTATCCAAGCAATATGCGATCAACCACCTGTAATTATCGCCGAATCATTAGGCGCATTGGCTGCTTTAGCCCTAGCTGTAAAAAAACCTCAATTAGTGCATAGAATAGTAGTTATTAATGTACCTGTATTCGCAGAACAGCTACCACATTGGATTATGTCTTTACTCGCCTTCATACCAATTGAATTAATTCAAACAGTTGATTCACAGCGTTTGACATATTGGTTTGCACCATTAGTTAGAGAATTAATGGCTGGAGAAAGAAGAAAAGTCCTATTTAATCCAGCAACTCTGACTCAAGAAGATATCTACTGGATAACTTACCCATATATTGAACTTCCAGGTACTTTGGTAAAAATAGCCGAAGAATTAAAAATTGCTATCCAGGAAATCAGGAATTTCCAGTTACATCAGCCAAATATGCTGAGTCATATCCAAAATAATCTACATCGGATTGAATGTCCTACACTTATCCTCTGGGGTGAGCAAGATAGTTGGTTTCCTTTGAGTCATGGAATTAAGCTAGATCAATGTCTCCCTAATTCTCGTTTATTTATTCTCCATAATTGTAATCATGATGCTTTGACAGAAGCCTTTGAGGTAATCAATACAGTCGTTCTGGAGTTTTTACAAGATATGATTTCGTAATTCCGGCATAAATTATGGTTTGCATATAAATTAGAATCCTGGTTCCCCTTAAGTGTCAGCGTTTACGCCAGCGAAAAATAATCACTAAACTTGTAGTACAGCAGCCAGCGATCGCTATTCCCATCAATAAATTTAGAGGATTATCATTATTCGATGATTTGACAATTGGTTCTGAAGTTTCGGCATTTGTATCAGTATCCTGATCTTGCTGTAGGGCAATATTAGATTCATCCTGTAGAGAATTTTCTACAGAACTTAAATCGTTATAACCAAATATAGCCACTCCTAAACATATGGTTAACCCGATAAAAAATAGTAAAATCCAGTAAAATATCACAAGTGAATTTTCAGGCTTTGGTGTATTTTCTTTACCTGTTATCTTCGGCTTTATTACTGTTGGCTCCGTCTCCTGCTGTACATCCTGGCTATTATCCATAATTAATCTTAAAATTTACACCATCTCCTCCATAATTATACTGGAGGAGATTAACCTAAAGTATCAGTAACAAAACCAAAGCTAATTTTTTTTTGTTACAAAATCACTCATTTGATTTAGGTAATAAAGGAGAATGTCTTTCCATAGCCAATGTTATTAGCTGATCAACCAATCGGGGAAATGTAATACCACTATCAGACCAGAGCTGAGGATACATACTTGTGGCGGTGAACCCAGGTAAAGTATTGATTTCGTTGATTAAGATTGCTCCAGTGGCTTCGACATAGAAAAAGTCTACCCTCGCTAACCCAGCAGCATCAGTAATCGCAAATGCTTGTAAAGATATTTCTTGAATTTGCTGCGTAATGTGGGCCGGTAATTTGGCCGGAATGATTAATTCGGCTTTACCTGGAGTGTATTTAGTTTCATAATCGTAAAAATCGCTTTGATAAATAATCTCACCCACAACAGAAGCTTGAGGGTAGTCATTACCCAAAACAGCGCATTCTACTTCTCTAGCTATTACACCTGCTTCCACAATTATGCGGCGGTCATATTCCAGAGCTTTGTCTATACCTAATTCTAATTCTTGGCGCGATCGCACCTTGCTAATTCCTACAGATGAACCCAAATTAGCCGGCTTGACAAAACAGGGATATGACAAATTTTTCTCAATCTGGTCGCAAAGCTGAGAGAACTGATCCGGATGGGATCTAACTTGCGCTCTAGAAAGAGTGTGGTACTTTACCTGAGGTAATCCAGCTTGTGCAAAGGCTGCTTTCATGCCGATTTTATCCATCGCGATCGCCGAACCAAAGACTCCAGAACCAACAAAAGGTTTTTGCATCAGAGTAAGTAAACCCTGTATTGTGCCATCTTCTCCATTCGGTCCATGTAAAATGGGAAACCAGAGGTCAACTTGGTCTATCTGGGGTGGAAATTGCCATAAACTAGAGTTAATAGCAGGATTAATTACTCTAGGAACCCCAGAAGCTAAAACTTCTCCTGCGATTTCCCCAGAGCACCATAAACCATCTTTTTGAATATAAAACGGTAAAATTTCATATTTACTTTGATTCTCTCTAGCGTTTAAAGCATTGGCGATCGCTCGAGCTGAACTGAGAGAAACTTCATGTTCTCCAGAACGTCCACCAAACAGCAAGCCAACTTTGAGTTTAGTCATCTATAAATTACCTCGAAGCTATACGCCAGGAGATAGCCTATCATAGGCAAAGAACAAATTTAAACGTTGCTCAACTTGTAACTAGCATATTGCTGACTCGGCCTAACTCCATTAATGGCTAAACCTAAAACATTTTGATCAGCCTTCTCTAATAATTCCTTAGCTAGACTCATACTATCGAAGTTAACCACACCAGGTCTGACTACAAATAAAATTCCATTCGCTAGCTTACCCAAAATAGTTGCATCAGCAGCGATCGTCAAGGGAGGACTATCAATAATCACAAAATCATATTTTTGGGTGACTCTTTCCACAAATGCTGCCATTTGTTTAGAATCGAGCAGTACAGATGGATTGACATTCAGCTCACCAGCGCAAATTACTTCCAAATTAGGCATCACTTCTGTTACTGCTTTTTCTAAATCCAATTGCTCCTGCACAACATGGTTTAAACCAACTTCATTGGGGATCTGCCAGATTTTGTGTTGACTGGGATTGCGCAAATCTGCATCTACTAACAGTACTTTATGTCCTAATTGAGCTATAGTCACAGCTAAGTTAGCCGCAATTGTTGACTTACCCTCTTTGGGAACCGTACTTGAGACAACAACAACTTTGATCAACTGTCCAGAATTGAAGAATCTCAGATTGGTTTGTAGCATCCGAAAAGCTTCGCTGACAGAGGACTGAGGTTTATCTTTGACAATTACTTCTGGAATCAAATAGCTCTCAGGAAATGGGGGAATATCACCGAGTAAGGTATAACCCAATAATTCTTGGGCTGATTTGGCGCTGGTAACAGTTCTATCCAATTTATCCAAGAGTAATGCTGTAGCTCCACCTAGTATAATTCCACCTATTAATCCTTGTAACACGTTTATGTACTGACGGCTCTTTAGAGGAGCACTTGGAGGCAAAGCGCTTGTAATAATTTGTGCATTGCTCACTTGCAAATTTTCTGTGACTTGCAGTTCTTGATATCGAGTTAACAGCGATTGATAACTCGATTCTGTTGCCATTATTTCTCGCTCTAATTGGCGTTGTTGCAATTCTAGATATGGTAGCGCATCTGCTCTCTGCCTATAAGTTTTAATTAATGATTTAATAGCTTTGAGTTTAACATCGAGATCAAGTCGCTCGGTTTCAGCATTAACATAAGTATTCAGATACTTTTCTTGTAGACCTTGAGGGCTAAGTTGTACAATATCCTCTGCATTGCGTATGTGATTCAAAGTTCCCGACTTACCTATAAAGCTTTTTGCTATTTGTTGCTGAATTTCTTGGCGTAATACCGCTTCCTGTCCTTTGAGATCAACTAAAGTTGGGTTAGAATCAGTAAAGCGCAAACTCAAAACCTTAATTTTTTCTTTGGTATCTTGCCATTGCTGTAAAAGTGATGATACTACAGGCGATTCACTGACAAAATTGTGGAGAGCAGCATCTTGGGGAGAGACACCAAATACTTGCTTCATTGACTCCATCCGAGCCGTTT
>Ga0116228_10005836_pt1 | contig 10994 bp, 7 predicted proteins | sample S1TSphfallax_2_FD_89694 | JGI IMG/M metagenome (GOLD analysis project Ga0116228, IMG submission 89694) | Host-associated microbial communities from peat moss isolated from Minnesota, USA - S1T2_Fc - Sphagnum fallax MG | ecosystem: Host-associated > Plants > Peat moss > Unclassified | place: USA... | reverse complement strand
AGTCCAAACAGTTTGCATGTGCATGTTATGAATGTTCTCAACATTGTGTGGTTGACAAATGCAAGTTGTTGGCCCACAATTCATGGTGGTAAGAAAGTGAAACGACCTTCTATCTTCAAAATAACACAACAACACACCAACAATTGGGAGGTTGGCATCTTATTTACCGAATGCATTTTTTCCCCCCCCTATTGATGACCCCTTATTTAGATATGGACCAATTTACAATATTATTTCAACTGACCAAAAATACAATGTGACTATTGGAAATTTCCATGGCTATTCATGTGTTTACTTTGTCAAAATGTTGGTAGGTTCTTTGGGTGCTAATGGGGTGTATGTGCATTATAAATATGTGTATCATGTTTTGAAAACAATCATGTTATGTGGGCTCACATAAAAGTTCATTTATCATTGCACATGGAGTTGGGATGAAGTTCAACGTTTGTTGAAACGTTCCAAAGTTTTTGAACTCTTGTGGTAATACATCAGAATCTCATTCATAAACCTCTTTGTAGCTGGTTAAATTATGTAATAAGTTTAGATACTAGTTTTGGCCCATTCATTATGTTCTCCACTTTGTAATTTTTCAATCATTGTAAATTGATGTTTATTTATATATAATACTTTGGCCATTTCAACACATGCTTGTCAAATATTTAATATATTTTGAAAAGTTAATTTTTACCAAATATTTTTCAAGTATGCAATTCCCACCAATTTCAACATTTTAAAAAAATTGTAATTATTGTCGATGAGCAATAGACAAATGATTGTGACAAACCATGGATGTGATGTGGCAAAATATTTTGCCATGTCACTTAATAATCTCCATGTGGCAAAATAATATACTAGTAATATTTCATGACATGACATGAAATATGTTTTAAGATTCCTTTCTTGTTCATGCTTGCTCACTTGCCCACTAATGTCATTGCATAATGCATGGGACATTTTGAGTTTTCAAATGTTGATTCATGCGAGCAACTTTACTAAACATTCATGCCTAGAAGATTCACATTCCAAAATATCCCAATTTTTCCAAACTTTGATACCAAAATTTCAACATATGTCACTACATTGCAATTTGCAAAACTCAAATCAAATCTATTTTATGTTTGAAGCGTTGAAGAGGAGACAAATTGGATAAGTACCCTTCACCAAACATGACCCCATGGAAAATAGATTCTTAATCCAATGGCAAAAAAGGACAATTCATGGGGCTTGTGTTCAAAATGATGACGAGGACATTAAATCAACAATGGGTCCTTACAAGTGTTAGGCAAGTATTACTAAATGGTTGAAAACTGAATAGGGTTTCAAACTGAATATTTTCAGTATTACCCAGGGTCATATCATGTTTAAAATTCATTAGCTGGTTCTCACTAGATTGAGAACTGGCCACTTGAAATCTTGTCCTTTAAAAAAAAAATTGATATTCTATCACAGTATTAAAAAGTATCAAGGTTGGGGTTTTAAATTTTACCTAATATTTTAGTACATTCAACATCACTTAGGTGTTAGGAAAGATTAAAAGTTAGATTTAGGGTTTAAAAGGTGTTTCTAGATAGTGGCTGCCTTTTTTTATTATAAATAAATGTTTTCATCCAAAGTTAGTACAATTAAAAAAATTTACGACTTGTGTTTTGAGGGGTTTTGTGCATTCTGCTTTCCTTCGACTTTTATTTTTCCTCCTTTTCTTTCTCTCTTTGTTTTTTCTCCTTTGCTCTTGTTTTTTCTCTTATTCCTTTGCCCATGAACATAATTTCTTTGATCTTGTGCTCCTATTGATCAGTGCCTCTCTTGGTTCTGTTGCTCTTCAATGTTTCTCTTAGTTCTACTATTCCCAAGCATCATTCATGGTTTTGTTGTTTGTCAGCACCTCTCTTGGTTCTACTGATCCTTGCCGCTTCTACTAATTGTGTCGCTTGTTGGCACCTCTCCTAGTTCTACTAATCTTTAGTGCCTCTCCTAATTTTATTGCTCTTGAGCGCATCTCCTAGTTTTGTTGCTACTTGCTGGTTCACCCAGTTCTATTGATTGATGCCTTAAGGTACCTCTTTGTTAATCCTTGGCCCTCAACTAATTCTACAACTCTTGCTCCTTTGCTTCTCTATGTCTTTTATAATTCTGCCTTGCTCTTCAAATTGATACTACCCCACCCGGCCCCCCTTTTTTTTGCTTTGTTCTAGTGTGGGAAAGTGAAGGCTTTTTCAATTTTCAAGTAAGTTTTGTTCTTTTCAAGTTCCATTCAATTTAAAGATGCTTGAGTTTCAAATTTCAAAATGTTTATTTATTTGTAATGTTTTTTTTTGAGTTGTTTTCTAAGTTTGTGATCTGCAAGGCCAACAAACACATCTATTCACAAAAAATATTTTCATATTTCTTTTTTTGGTATCTTACACTTTTTTGGATGATAAAGAGAGGGGAGAGAAGGGAGTAACTTTTTCATAATTGTAAATATTGTAAATTCTTTTAGTTTTCATAGCATAGTTGAAATAACTAAAATTTGAACCCATTATTTTTGTGTAATTTTTTTAATTAAAAAAAAGACGTTTGAAAATCAATATTTGAAAACTGCCTTTGAATATTGGCAGGTTTGGAATGTGTGAAATCCAGCACTTTGAAACTCAAATGAAAGTATTCTACCCAATTTTTGAAACCCTGCCCGGATCTCTTGAAAAATAAATTTATAAAATTTATAAAATCAAGGCATGTCTTAACTTAAAACCGGGACTTGACAGGTCTTAAAAAACCTGGGAACTGCCCAACACTGGTCCTTACTGCAGAAGTACTGTCTGCTTCTCTTCATTCTTGTCTGGCCTTGGCCCAAAAAGATGGATGATGCCAAGACACAAAACTTTGGGTATGCACACTTTGGGTGTGCAATAGACACTATGAAACATATTGTGTCAAAACTTACCAACAATGCCTCAGAGTATCTACTACACACTCAAATTGTGTATAATAAGACACAAAACTTGTGTCTGGGGAGCACCCAGATGTGTGTTTGGTGATGACCAGACACATCTTGGTCAGGCATTTGGGCAGTCAGGGAAAAACGAAGCAGACAATACTACTTTTGAACTGTCTGCAATAAGGACCCATTGCTGCTTTAACATTGTCTGAATGATGATGCAAATGAGTCAAAGTAATGAGCCTATTTAGCCCTAGCGCCTATAGCTTTACACATGTACACGACGTCAAACACAAGTATGTGACAACATTGGTCAACTAAGCATGATTGACTGTCATTTTGCCCCTAGGTGGAATTGACTCATCTTTTAAGGTGGAATTATTTTTAATGCCTATAAATTATAATACTATAACTTGGGTTCCCTTGAATAAGATAGGATAACTTTGAGTCAATAGACATGCAAATTCCACTCTCTCAAATCTTCTTCAAGGCATAATATGTTTCTATGAAATGTATTTATACTATATGACTTATCCAAGGAACACAATCCATTAAATAACACATTTGCAATTTATTGATTCATAGGTATCACAAGCACTTGTTCGTCCTCGCTATTCATCTTCCATCATCACATGTTCTCCAACTACTTCTTCACACAATTCGTGTGCAATAGTGTCAATTTTATGTGCACCATACATAGTACAGTTCTTTGCATGTTCTTCAAAAGAAGAGGCGGGTAGACCAACAGCAGACATATCTCCATAACTGCAACAAACTCATCCACTTCTCCCAATTGATCACAGTAAAGTTTCAGCTTGGCCCAGCCATAATATATGTGGGCAATGGCCATCAAATTATCATCTGGAAACAACCTTTCTGGAGACCCGACTACACAATTCACAAGCCATCCACAAACAACCATAGCCAGACTTGAAGGATCCAATGTGTCCTAAAACTGTTCTTCCATAAAACCATAACAGGCTCACACACATCAACAGACACAAGCAACCAACACACTGACAATGTCATTACCTAAAGCTCTTCTTCCACAAAACCATACAAGGATCATACATCAATAGACACAAGCAAACAAACACACTGGCACTGTCATTACCTAAAACTAGTACAAAACCACAAAAGGCTCACACATCAATAGACACAGGTAACCAACACACTGACAATGTCATTACCTTCATGTTAAGGTGCCATCCAAATGAGTGCACTAAAATCACTCAAAATGCACAAAACTCCAGCTGAAAAGTACTACACTGTACTTGCATAAAACTTTCCCTCATTTACGATCACACTCTCCTGACCTTTTAGAAATTGCCCTACATACAAGTGCAACAGTCATTACTGCAAGATCAATTGCAACCATCATCCCAAAAACTGGAAACTGAAATGGAAAAAATGATGCTGCTTGTACTAATGGCACTCAACAGAGTCATTGCTTAATGAAGTGCACCCTTGAGTAAATGCTTTAGTCGTTATGATTGGTCATTATGGAAAACCCTGTGAAACCACTAAGTCATGGCAACAAGAGATGACTTTCATAAAAGGCTGACCATACGAAGTATGGTCTATTTCATAAACCAAGACATACTCAGTAGTCTCAATACTGGAAATTTTAAATGTAGTTTCTCTTCTTAAATTCAAAGACAAGGTTCAAACCAGAATCCTGTCTTATAATAGGTCCTTAATGACAACCACAAGACCATCCTTAACACGTTACACCAGCAATACGGACTACTAAACTTAGCTATCAGTCAAATAGATGATTGCATAGTCATCCTGAGCTATGACTCCAATGAATGCTCCAATTCTAGATTAGTGAGAACGGCGTTACCTCAATCCATAATGAGTACCCAATTGCAGCCCTTTCCTCCTTACTCTTCCTTTCCAATGTCTAGAGGTTTAGTTGCCACATGCATGGATTTAACCTACAAGCATCACAGGAAATCATGTACAAAACTGGGCATATTAGTTAGCCCTTCCAGAACAGAAAACTATTAAGAGACATCATGTTATGTCAGAAGGTGGTCAGAAGTTATGGGAGAAAGGCTGCTATCAGATGCAACCAGTACTCCCCAAAGTGCCTCCTGCACATGCCTGCTGCTCATTTCATGCACACCTTGTACCTGAGACAACCCACTTTCCACATTATTTCCAGCTCATGGGAGATGAGAATAGAAAATACCAGGACTACTGTAAGCGAGGTCCCTCATCTACCATGACACTCTCCATACTTTTAAGTAAAGTTTTGAAAAGAATTCGAAGCAGTGGCCAAGCTCCAATTAATGACCAACTGAAACACTTCCCAAGCTGAAATGATTCAAGGTAGTAAATTTTGATGGTAAAAAGAAGGGCCAGAGAGAGAGAGAGAGAGAGAGAGCACATACCACTACATTCACAGCAACTTGAACTTGGTCATTGATGGATTTACTGTTGAAAGATCTGATCTCCAATCCTAAATCCCTTGACACTGACAATATACGAACCAATGTCTCTGTGTGATTGCTGGCCTCCACATTTATGACAAGGCCATCTTCATTTGGAGAAACAGCGACCTTTATGGGACTGCGTGAGCTTGAACTAAGAGTTGAAAATTCTTCGGACATGGTACTAGCTGGAGGTTGGGAGTAATCAATGCCTTTTTCCTGTTTAAGAAGAGGACCTGCTGCCTTTTCCAGTTGTGTGACTTGTGTCTTTAGCTGGTGTATATAGTCTATAGTGTGTGTGAGTACAGATACCCTGTCCTTCTGCAAAGGAAACCACTGCCACAGGTAAGAAGGGCAACCCTAGTAGGCTTATACTACTCACAGGCACATACACAAACTATTGGCCTAGGATTTTGAGTTGCAGGTATATGCACACACCTTCTTAATAATAGGAACAAGGGTGCACAGAGTTTGCAGTTTGTCATTGAACTTGGAGCGGCGACATCGCTCTGCAAGCTTGTGAACATGGGCAGCTTCATCATTAGCTGGATTCGGCCTCACAGTCTCTCCAGAACTTGGGCATGACCTTGCCAACTCCTGCTCTGCAAGCTTCTCTTTTTGAGCTTCTTCTTTGATCATTGGAACTATTTTCTCTGTCCATAGCATAAACAGAGATTGTCGGGCTGGACGAGCATGTCCAGCAGGAACTTCCAGTTTGGAGCATCCTTGTCTTTGAAAGAAAGACTGGTGGCTATGTTGAAAATGTGAAACTGGAAGGACAAGGTTTTTGCTATGCATATCCATCAGTGGGTTGGTGCCATTGTGGGGCCAGCCTGGAAGGTTTTGTGTAAAGCTCATGTCTGTCGATTGCTGCAGGTAGAAAGGATCAATGCTTGGAGTTTCCTGCTCTGCTGTCTTTACCTCAGCTTGAGGAGTGCCATATGAGCTGACTGATTCCAGGAGATGAGAGATAGTTGAAATGTGTCTGTCCATCTGAGGAGTCACTGTTGCCATGGACTTTGAAGCTGATTGATCGTGTGGCTTAGTACCAGCTAAAAGAACAAGAAGGTCCTCTGCATTTTGAGCAGGCAAAGACACAGAATTTGTGTGTGAAGAATGTTCAAGAGAAGATGCAGGAAAATCTGGCACTGCTGCTGCCAGAACCACCTCTTTGGGTTCAAGTGTGTCAGGATCCCATTTGCAAGGACTCATGACACCAATGCTTGATAAGGATTTTGTTGCCTCCTTACTATCCAATGAATCGAACATGGTTTTCTCAACATCAATGTCAGTGTCAAACTCATAGTCAAAGAAGGATAGATTTCCTGTTGCTGTCCATGGATAATAAGGCTCCTCTTCCTTCAGAATCATGCCTGAGCTCCCAAGAGACTCATTGAAATTACTAGGAGCATACCTGTTCAGATTTACAGGAGGAACAAACCCAGCTTCAGACAAACCAGGTGCCAGTGTTTGTGCACCTGTTGTTCCTGAGTCTAAGGGACTGGCAACAGGGAGAGAAGAAAATTGGTCACTGTTGAGGTATTCCTCTTCCTGAGAGTCCAAAGAACCCAGAGAGCTAGGCAATGGAGGCTCGACAGCCCCAAACACGTGGGGTGTAACTGACATTGACACATATTCTTGCAAGCTGTTCATCAGAGCATCTGTTTGTGGTACCTGTGGAAAAACTGAAGACTGTATCAGTCCCTCAACAGAGATTTTATCAAGTGCTCTTAAAAGAGACAGGTCACAAAACCCTTCTTCTAAGCTACCTGAAAACTAATCAAACATGCAAAGCAGTTTCCCAAACTTGAAGGGATGGAAGCCCCCTTTAACCCAAACATGGCACCTCATAGTGCCTGCTGGCTTATGATGACAGACCTAAACTACGGAATCTCAAACACCCATGAGCTCATTGGCACAGCTGAATCTCACAGAAAAGAAGGGTTTCCACCTACCAGAGCAGTTGTAGCCAGCTCTGTACAGTACATGCCATCTGCTCCAGGCCATGGAATACACACAACTGTCTGTTGCATCCAAGCAAAGAGCTCTATGTTAGAACTTCTCCAACATTTGTATTTGAGAAAAATGTCAACAAGCCATTTTGCCTCAGCAGTGGCAAACCTCTAAATTCAAGGAAAAGGGTCCTTGGAAAAGAGCTCAGGGAAAATGGATATTGTGCCAGACACCCCTGATCATACCCTGTGGAAGGGAGTTTCCTCCAACTTTGATTGTAAGCCAGAAAAATTGCATCTGAAAGAAAATGGGTCCTATATGATACAAATGGGTTACAAACTGAAAGCACCACAATGCAAGATGACGAGAACTTAGTAGTCACCAGAAAAGATGTTTACCTGAATATGTGCTTCCTAACGATCGCATCAGAGTTCCAACAAAACATAGACAGAAAAAAAGAGGTCAGATTAAATAGTAACTCCTAGAGATGTGGACACAGAAAAATTTGGACAGATCATTTTTCAAACAGAAAGTTTTTGACCTACATAGCTATGGCTCACATTGTGCTTGAGCAATTAAGTAGAGGAAGGAATGGCTTGCAAGCAGCCAGCATGCCACAAAGAAGATAGTTGAAGGTAGGTCAAGGATCCTGAAGGAACTCTTCAAGTCACCTGCAGGAATCGGGCTTTGCACTTGTCTGTGGGAACTTCTGCCATGTTGCTAGTCCACCAAACAGGGGAGTGTTGTTGCAATGCCAAGGTGGAATACCTGTAAGTAAAAGCATGACCAGATTTGCCGGATTGCTCAGACTTAAAGCTCACCAACAGAGAAAGAGAATATCAGTTTGTCTGCAGACACACTGTAATTCTGGCATCTATTTTACTACCCCACTTTGGGTAGGTAGTGCAACCTTTCAGACTTGAATCTCATCTCAAGGTCTACAAGCATTTTCTCACTCAAAGATGTGTTACTTACCCTGGTGCACAAGGATCCTTGAAGCTACAGGTCTTGAAGATGGAGTAGAATTGTGGCATGAGAGTTTGACCAGACTCTGTGCTTGCAGGGTTGAACCAGCCATGGACCCACTCCAGCACCCTGTTGACAAGCTCAGCTCTGAAAGTAGGTATAATTCTCTCATCCCAATCCAATGCTAAATCCTACTGAAAGAAGATGAAGGAGGCAAACAACCTCAGACTTCCTAATGCTTGACACCTAAATAAAATGAACAAAAGTACCACAAGAATTCATAGTTAGGAACCATTTGCTCACCGATCACTGGAGGAGAGCTTCCAAATAACTCCATAAGTCCATCCCAAGGACTGTACCAAATCTTTCAGGCGCTTCTGAGAAATCTCATCCTCTGACATCCTGAGGTTAAGTAGTGACACAGCTCCTGTCATTGCCACTACTGATGTACTGCACACTCAGCCCTTGCAATAGTCAGGGAGATACAACAAAAGCCAAGATTTTTACCAGTGAAAGTCTTGTTCTGATGGTTGCTGAAGCTGCTGCATCATACAGGAACTCTGAACAGTATTTTTCTGATCAGAGACTGAAACATTTCTACCTTAGTTATTCTCCAAACAGAAAAGCAATGATTTGGATACATAAGAAAGAAAAGTTAAAACAGTTGAAGGACATCAACTGAAAATGAATAAAATCCTCCATGTCCTGAAAATTGCAGCAGATAACACCCAGTCAACTCTCAAGTGTTTTCAGAGACTCAGAGAAGCACAAAGGGGCATGGTGGTAGTCCTTCTAGAGCTTGAGACATGAACTTTCCATACTCAGCTGTTCAGAAGCACAGAACTTGTTTCCAAAATCCAGAGAACAGAGAAAATGTTCAACAAGAAAAAAATGAACCAAATCCTTGCTAGTCAGCCACTCTTACAGCCGTCAAAAAATCTGCTCATGAATACATGCACTCAGAACTCCAATAGCTGTGACAGGGATCTGCCACATGCACTCTCATTTCACATATCCAAGAATCAATCACAGTATTCAAACTGGCCACCAGCACAGTCTGTATCCTTCAGACCAGGTCCTCCAAAAGCCACTGAAGACAACCAGCTCTGTATCGAGTGGCAATTTCACAGATTGTAAAAACAGCAACAGGCAACTACCACCACCATCTTTGCACTGCCTGACTAGAGATCCACATAAAGTAACAAAGACAATAAAACAGTCACTGTAAAACAGAGATGTAGGAAAAGTTCAAAAACTCATGAGGGCAGCAAGAGTGAGGGAGGGATTCTCAAAACTCAAAACAAAACCTCCAAATTACACTCAGCCAAAAATGGGTTTCAAATCACATAACTCTCACAGTAGTGATGTTCTGCAACCAGTCAGAAGAAGAAGAGCTTCTTCACCCAGACCAAAACCAAACAGCAAAGAAAAACCTTCCTTCCATCAACAGAGAGATATTCAGCAGCGGCAGTAGATGTTTCAGAGCAGCGCAGATGCTTTCAGAGGAGCACATCATCTACCCACGAGAGTATGCATGCTCCCCACTCGAGAACCCATGTCTCCTCAAACCAGCAAACCAAAACCCAGAAAAAGAACTCCAAAAAAAATAGTAGTACAATTGACAAATATCACAATCTCTCTCCCTCAATTCTGTGGAGCTGCTTTCTTGCACCTCGAAACCCTTCCCCTCCTCCTCCTCACCTCCTCTCACTAAGGTTCCGAACCTAAACCAAAAGCAAAAAACAAAAGTGGGGGGGAAGGAATGAGAAAGGGATCGCACTCGCTCACTCACCTCCAGTAGTAGTAGCTCTACTCGGCCTTGCTCTTGTTGGACGAAGAAGACCTCTTCTTCAAAAACTCCTCCAGATCCGCGAAGCTCTCCGCATACCAAACTAAAGCCTTTGGAAGTTCGAAGAATAACCCAAAAAAGAGAAAAAAAAAACAGAAGCCAAAACACCGAGCCTACTTGTTGCTCCTTCTTCTTCTTCCTCGCTCGTATTATCAACAGTATCCACGCACAGATATTGTCGTGTTGCATGCAAACTCCGCAGTCGTCGAAGCTTACATCAGTAGTAGGCCCACGATAACAACATGAATCGCACACCTCGTGACATCTCTCCGCATTTGCGTCGTAAGTTAGTCGTACTCTACGACTGGCCTCCTGCTCCTCCTCTCTCAGCCAATGAAAGATTCTGGCTTTTGTAGAGTGTAGCTATGCTCGACAACAGCGGAGGAAGGCGGAAAATTGCACGTGACATTGTGAACCCCACCATCTACAACATAGCTCGAATCTCTCCGCATTAGGAGGTATCTGAGTGCAATAGTAGGAGGTATTTCTGTGCAAAAAGGAGGTATTTTTCGCGTCTTTCTCTGCAATACACCTTCTGCATCCATTGGCGTCTGCGATGGTGGGGTCACACCATCGTGTCGTCGTTCTGCGTCCGGAGACCCCTCTCCACTATTGCCAGGAAACCAGACACGCCAATCTGTTCCCATCAATCCCGAATATCTCAGGGGGAATCATCAACAATTGGCATGCTCAGCAAGAGATCCAAACAACAATCGGCGTGCTCAGCATGATCCAAAACCGGAATAGAATTATCAACAAGGCAACGAACAACAATTCTAATCCAACTCTGCTACAAATCGGAGTTGACATCTGCGCAGCATCAGCAAAATTTCTGTCTTTCATCTCTCTCTCTCTCTCTCTCTCTCTCTCT
>Ga0116228_10005835_pt1 | contig 10996 bp, 9 predicted proteins | sample S1TSphfallax_2_FD_89694 | JGI IMG/M metagenome (GOLD analysis project Ga0116228, IMG submission 89694) | Host-associated microbial communities from peat moss isolated from Minnesota, USA - S1T2_Fc - Sphagnum fallax MG | ecosystem: Host-associated > Plants > Peat moss > Unclassified | place: USA... | reverse complement strand
GCATCATAGCGCTCGCGGGCTTCCCGGCGACGTTCATGAGCGGCTTCGGCGTCGCGGCGGCGCGCTACGGCCTCCCCGACAACGGCATCATCGGCTACGCCGAGATGGTCGAGACGCTACGCCTCATCTGCGCGGCGAATCCCGACCTCGCGGTGATCGGCGACGGCGACACCGGGTACGGCAACGCGATGAACGTGCGCGCGACCGTAACGGGCTACGCGCGCGCAGGCGCGGCGGCGATCATGATCGAGGATCAGCTCGCGCCGAAGAAGTGCGGCCACATGGAAGGCAAGACGGTCGTGCCGCTCGAGGAGGCGCGCATGCGAATCCGCGCCGCGGTCGACGCGCGCCGCGAGAGCGGACTCGACATCGTGATCGTCGCGCGCACCGACGCGCGCGCGACGCACGGCTTCGACGACGCGATGACGCGCCTGCGCGCGTTTCGCGACGAAGGCGCCGATCTGCTCTTCCTCGAGGCGCCGGCCGACGAGGGAGAGATGCGCCGTTTCGCGCGCGAGATCGACGCGCCCGCGATGGCCAACCTCGTGCCGGGCGGCAAGACGCCGGTGCTCCCGCCCGATGCCTTGCGCGCGATGGGATTCGCCTTCGCCATCTATCACCAGCCGCTCTTCGGGGCGGTCGAAGCGATGCAGCGCGCGATGACGGCGCTCGCGGCGGGCGATCCCGCCGGCATCCCGATCGCCCCGTTCGCCGACGTCAAACGCATCGCCGGGGCCGAGGACTACGATGCGACCGCCGTGCGCTATCGGCTCGATCCGGCGAACGTCTGATCAGTAGTCGAGGAGCAGCGAGCCGAAGCCGTCGATTTTGTCCATGATGCCGTTCGAACGCAGCGCCCACCAGTAGGTGGCCGTGTTGATCGCGAGGACGGGTTTGTCGAGCCAGAACTCGGCCATTGCGGCCACGCGCGCGCAGGCGAGGTTGGTGCCGACCTGCACGAGCGCCTCGACGCTCGGATCGTTCACCTCGAGAAAGGCGTCGCGCAGTTCTTTCTCGGTCACGTGCGCGATGTTGACGGGGCTATCGCACTTGAGTCCGACCAGATGCACGACCTCGAAGCCGCAGTCGGTGAAGAAGCGGCGCACCATGTTGTCGCCGATCGGCATGTAGGGCGTGATGATGCCCAAGCGCTTGATGTCGCCGTAGTTCTTCAGCGCCGCCTGCGTGGCGTCGGAGCCCATGCTCACGCCGAGGCCGCTGATCTTCTCCATTCGCTCCTGGAGCTTTTTCGAGCCGTCGAGTCCGTCCCAGAACGTCTCCGACGACATGCCCATCACGATGTGGTCGGGTTCGCACGACATCACGACGCGAACCGCTTCCTCGAGCGAGCTGCGGATGTTGACCATCAGTTGATCGAAGTCGGCGTCGGACTTCACCGGATCGTTCGGGATGTCGATGCGGCTGAAGTGATTGGTCACGCCGCGCGGTCGCATGTCGTCGAACTCCGGCTGCACCGAGGTGTTGGTCGACGGCGCGACCACGCCGAACTTCATCCGGTGTCCCAGCGAGTCGACGGTCTTCTTCTTCATCTCAAGCGCCACGGTCGGTCCCTCTCTCAAGCAACGGCGTTCGCCCGTTCGAGCGATTCGTAGAGCGTCGAACGCCGCAGGTAGTCGCGCGCCCGGACGGGATCCTCGGCGATCGCGCGCAGCTCGGCGAAGCGCTCGCGGCGCACCGCCGGATCACGTTCTTCCAGCAGCTTCTTGTTGCGCATGCTCGAAGCTTGCACGTACTCGACCGCGACCATGCGTCGCTGGCGCGTGTAGAGCGCCATGAGCGGCTCGGGGTCCTCGCCGCCGACCAGCGCGCGCGCGATCTTCTCGACCGCGTTGAACGCATCGTGGATGCCGCTGTTCATGCCCATGCCGCCGAGCGGATTGTTGAGGTGCGCCGCATCGCCCGCGAGGAACACGCGGCCGTGATGGAACGTCTCCGCGACGCGCTGGTGCACGCGATAGATCGAGCGGTGGAAGATCTCGTAGGGCTCGTCGATCGGGACGAACGTTTTCATCAGGCGGTCGACGTTCGCTTCGGCGAGCAATTCGTCGTCGGCGGCGCTCGAGTCGATCGGGAAGACGATGCGCCACGATCCGACCACGCGCACCAGCGCGCACCACTCCACCGGATCGGAGATGTAGCTCACGTTGGCGAGCCCGGGCAGATAGCGCGTGTAGTCGAGCGGCGAGCCGATCGAGAGAAACTTCTCGGGATACGTGAAGCCCTCGAACTCGATGCCGAGCCGCTTGCGCACGGTGCTCGACGCGCCGTCGCACGCGACCGCGAACGCGCCGTGTACGAGGTCGATGCGGCCGGCGCGATCGCGCACGGTCAGCGTGACGCCGCTCGCGCCCGCGACGACGTCGGTCACCTCGACGCCGAGACGCACCTCGGCGTTCGGCAGATCGGCCAGCATCGCGACGATCACGCGCGTGATCTTGAACTGCTCGCACTGCAGGCGCATCGGGAAACGCGTGTCGTCGCGCAGCACGCCGAGATCGAAGTTGACGTAGTCGCCGCTGAGGCGATCGCGATACTGGTAGACCGGCGCGTCGAGCCCGATCGGGATGATGCGCTCGGTGACGCCGATCGTGTCGAGCAAATCGAGCGACGAGGGGTGCACGGTCGACGCGCGCAGATCGTCGGGCAGTTCCGCTTCGCGGTCGATCAGGAGCACCGGGATGCCGCGAAGCGCGAGCGCGAGCGCCGCAGTACATCCCACGGGCCCGGCTCCGACGACGACCACACGTCCGTCCATGACGGCGCCGCTACTTGCCCTTGTGCGCTTTCAGGACGAACGACATGTCGGCGACCTCGCTATACGCCACGTGACGCGTCATTTCGCCCGAGGAGTACACCGACGCCATGTCCTTGTCGTAGGCCGGCGACGACATGACGCCGTCGCGGCTGAAGAGCTGATCCTTGTAGCAGCGCTCGAGCGCCATCTTCGCCACCGGATCGGCGATGTTCGGAAAATCTTTCTTGATCGCGGCCTCGACGACGGCCCGGTTCGTCCAGGTCACGTGGAGCGCCTCGACCATCGCGGTGACGAACGCCTGCACCGTCGCCGGATCCTTCGCGATCGTCGACTGCTTCGTGCTCAGCACGGTGAACGAGTACTCGCCGAGCGAGGGGAACGAGAAGAACGGTTCGTCCCAGATGCCGTTGAGGACGCCGTACGACACTTGCGGTTCGGTCGCGATCGCGATGTCGGCGGCGCCGCTGCGCACGAGGTCAGGCGCCGCGGCGATCAGCGCGTTGTTCACGATCGTGACGTCGTTTTTCAGGTCGATGCCGTTCTGCTGCATGTAGGTGCGCGCGAGCACGTCGGGCGTGCCGCCGTAGCGGCTCAGCGCACACTTCTTGCCCTTGAAGAACGCCTTGATGTCGGCCGGCGCCATCGACTTCGGCGCCGTGCCCTTCTTCGCGACGAAATACACCAGCGCGCGATTGATCAAATTGCAGACCGTGATCAGCGGATCGGCGATGTTGCCGTTGTCCGACATCGCGTCGGACTCGGCGCCGCCGATGTTGCCCCACACCTGTCCCGCGATCAGCGCCTGCACGTGCGCGCCGCCGCCGATCATCGTCGTCGACACCGCGAGGCCGTGCTTCGCGAAGATGCCCGCGTCGATCGCCATGTAGACCGGAACGTAGGGGAACAGATGCGCGGGCTCGGCGAGCAAGATCGGCTTGAGCGGTGCGTCGGCGAACGCCGGACGCGCTCCGAGACCGAGGGCGAGCGTCGAGGCAGCGGTGCCGGCGAAGAGATCGCGGCGCGTCATTGGAGGCATGCCGACCAATGGCCGACCGATCCCGCGAGCCCCTGCACGCGCCCGACGCATCAAATCGCGCCGGCGTTAGCCGAACGTATAGCGTTACGCGTGCGAAACAGCGCGCGCCGATTCCCACGCGCACGGACGCGCGTCGACGGCGCCCGTGATCGTCGCGAACCGAACCGTCGCGGCATCGCGGTTGACGATGCGGCGGCGGACGCCGGGCGGCACGAGCGCGAGGTCGCGCGCACCGATGCGTTGCGTGGTCACCGCGCCGGCCGGGTCGATCGATTCCACGTCGAGCGCGCCGTCGATCACCATGATCGCTTCTTCCACATCGAGCACGTAGGCGGGCGTTTGCGCATCGCGCGTGAGCGCATCGACGGCAAAGGTGAAGTGCGTCGGTTCCACGCGGCCGCCGGCGCCGGACGCCATCACGTAGGGCCTCGCGGTGAACGTGCCGCCGTCGACCGCGAAGGTCTGCGGCACGGCGTCGGCGGCACGGCACAGATACGGCTCGACCTCACGCAGATACGCGGCCACGCGATCGGGAGCGGCCGGGCGCAAGGGGCTGACCGGATGTTCGCGCGGGTGGTCGGTGTAGGTCGGCAGCATCGGCGCGGCCGTCGCGACCATGATCTGCAGCACGCACTCCTCATCGCCGTCGTTGCGGAAGCCGTGCGGGCGCGTCGGCGGGTTGAGCACCGCGTCGCCCGGGCCGACGACGAAATCGACGGTCTCGTCGCCGAATTGCCACGTCATCGTCAGCGTTCCGCGGTGAACGAAGAACAGCTCTTCGATCTGATGGTGGTGCACGGACGCCTTGCGACCCGGCTCCTGGAAGATCAGGCTGCAGGTGAACGCGCCTGGCGGGAGCGTGGAGCGATCGCCCGTCTTCGGCGAGCCGCCGGAACCGATGTACCGCATCTGCGCGCGTTCGAGCTCGGCGAAGCCGCTGTTGGACGGAAACGCATCCCAGTCCCAGCGTTTGTCGAGGTAACGCCCGATGGCGATGGCCGGCGAATCGGTGGGGTCGATCATCCAACAGCTCCCTTGACGGCGCGGATTGGGTCGGAGTATAACACCGATATTCGCAGTTGAAAACCTGTTTCGTATAGGAGACAACGTGAGTCTGACCGCGCGATGCTGACGGACCCGGCGCTCGCGGATCTCGCCACCGTGTGCAGCGGTGACGGATCTGCGATCGTTTTGCTGCACGGCATCGGCTCGTCGGCCACATCGTGGCGCCGGCTGATGCCGCTCGTGCCGGGGCATCGCCTGATCGCGCCGGACTTCCCGGGCTACGGCGATTCCGCCGACGCCGCCGGCCTCACGCTGGAGGCGCTCGCCGACCGCGTCGGCGCCCTGATCGACCGCGAGGGCGGCCGCGCGCACGTCGTCGGCGTGTCGTTCGGCGCGCTCGTTGCCTTGGCGCTGGCGCGCCGGGCGCCGGAGCGCGTCCGTTCGCTCGTCCTCGCCGACGCGACCCTCGGCCGCGGCGCCTTGCCGCCCGCCGAGCGCGAGCGCTGGCTCGCCGGGCGCACCACGTTCGCCGACGGCATCGCCGCCGGGTCCGAGGATCGCGCCCGCGCGATCGCCGCGCCGGGTGCGCCGGCCGACGTCGTCGCGGAAATCGCCGCCAACATGCGCCGCGCGCGCCCGGCCGGCTATCGCGCCGTCGCGGCGATCGTCGCGTCGACCGATGCGCGGCCGTGGCTCGGCGAGATTCGCGTTCCCGCGCTCGTGCTGTGCGGCGCCGCGGATGCGGTCGTCGGCGTGCCGCTCGCGGAGGCGATCGCCGACGCGTTGCCCGACGCGCGGTACGCGACGATCGCGGGTGCCGGTCACGCTCCGCACGTCGAACGTCCCGCGGCGGTGGCCGCCGCCATTTCGGCGTTCGTCGACGGCGTCGAAGCGCCCGAACGCATCACGCGGGTGGCCATCGCGGGTGCCGGCGCGATCGCCGGCGTGCTGATCGACGGCATCGCCCGCGGCGAGGCCGGCATCGCGCGCGTGTGCGCGATCGGCGAGCGCGCCGGCGGAAGCGCGCGAGCGGCGTCGGCCGCGCGCCGACACTCCGCGATCCTCGCGCCCTTCGACGACCTGCCCGCGCACGCGCCGCTGGTGGTCGAAGCGGCGGGCGGCGATGCGGTGCGCGCCTACGCCGCCGGCTGGCTCGAAGCGGGCGCCGACGTGATGATCCTCAGTGCCGGCGCGCTGATCGATGCGGGGTTTCGCAGCGACCTGCTCGCCCGCGCCCGCGCGCACCGGCGGCGCATCCTCGTGCCCTCGGGTGCGATCGCCGGCGTCGACGGCGTGCGCGCCGGTGCGCTCGGCGGCCTGCGCACGCTGACGTTGCGCACGACGAAACCGCCGCGTGGTCTCGCCGGCGCGCCGCACATCGTGGCGAGCGGCATCGACCTCGACGCGCTCACCGAGCCGACGAGCGTGTTTTCCGGTAGCGTCGCCGACGCCGTGCGCGGCTTCCCGAGCAACGTCAACGTTGCCGCCGTGCTCGCGCTGGCCGGTCGCGGCGCCGACGTGCGCGTGGAGGTCGTCGCGGATCCGCACGGCTCCGCCAATGTGCAGGAGATCGAAGCGCAGGGCGACTTCGGCACGTTCCGCGTGCGACTCGACAACGCGCCGAGTCCGGCCAATCCGAAAACGTCGATGCTCGCACCGCTCAGCGCGCTCGCGATGCTACGCCGTTTCTCCGACGCGCTCTGGGTCGGGGCCTGATGACCGACGCCGGCGACGAACGCTATCTGGTCGGCGGCTTGATGCGCGGCCTCGACGTGCTGCGCTGCTTCGACCGCGATCACCAGACGCTCTCGCTCGGCGAGGTCGCGCGCATGCTGGGCTGGCGCCGCACCGAGCCGTTCCGCTTTCTGCACACGCTCGAGGCGATCGGCTACCTTCATCGCGACCCGGTCACGAAACGCTATCGGCTCACGACGAAGTCGCTCGAAATCGGCTTCTCAGCACTCGCGAACTTGCCGTTGCCCGAACTCGCACAGCCGTATCTGGAACGGTTGCGCGACCGCACCAACGGCTCGGCGCACGTCGGCGTCCTCGACGGCAATCAGGTCGTCTACATCGCGCGTGCCGCATCGCGCGCGATCCTCGGCAGCACGATCCACATCGGCTCGCGTTTGCCCGCGCACGCGACGGCGATGGGCAAGACGTTGCTCGCGGCGCATTCGGATGCCGCCGTGCGCCACTGGCTCGAGCACAACGATCTCGAGCGCTACACGACGACCACGCTGGCCGACGTGACGGCGTTCATGGACGAGCTCGCCCTGATCCGCTCGCGCGGCTACGCGATCTCCAACGCCGAGTTCGAGGCCGGCATCCGTTCCGTCGCAGCGCCGATCGTCGACGGCGCGGGCGAAGCGGTCGCAGCGATCAACGTCACGGCGCCGGCCAACGCGCTGCACGACGACGCACTCGAACGGGACGTCGTGCCGGCGGTGCGGGACGCGGCCGCCGAACTCTCGCTCGCCTACGGACGCCGGCTCGAACCCTCCGCTACGATGGGACCCGCATGAACCTCACGCACCTGCGTCACGTGGCGATCGTCACGCCCGATCGCACCGCCTCGCACGCCTTCTTCCGCGATGCCTGGGGCCTGCGCGACGTCGTCGCGGACGACCGCGCGACGTACCTCGCAACGCAGTCAGCCGAAGCGTTTCAGCTCGCGTTGCTCGACGGGCCGCAGCGACGCATCGAACGCATCGCCTTCGGCCTCGCGTCGGCCGCCGACGTCGACGCGGCGGCGCGCGAGATCGCGGCGGCCGGTGCCGAGATCGTGATCACGCCGCGCGCGCTCGCGACGCCGGGCGGCGGCTACGGCTTCGCGTTCCTCGATCCCGATCGCCGCTGCGTCGAACTCTCGGCCGGCGTCGCCGGCGGCGATGTGGTGCGCGCGCCGGCGACGCCGGCGCAGCTCGCGCACATCGTCGTCAACACGCCCGACATCGACCGCGCCACCGCGTTCTATACCGAGGTGCTCGGCCTGCGCGTCTCCGACTGGAGCGAACACGTGATGTCGTTCTTGCGCTGCAACGCGGAGCATCACGCGATCGCGTTCAACGCGGCGCCCCACGCATCGTACAACCACACCTCGTGGACGCTCGGATCGATCGACGAATTGATGCGCGCGCAGGGCCGCGTGCGCGCCGCCGGCACGCCGCTGATGTGGGGCACCGGACGCCACGGCCCCGGGCACCAGGTGTTCAACTACTTCATCGAGCCCTCGGGCTACGTGGTCGAAGCGATCGCCGACGGCGACCGGATCGACGACGAGGCGACCTGGGAGCCCCAGGTCTGGGTGCGCGCGCCGCAGTTCATGGATCTGTGGGGAACGAGCGGACCGCCGGGCCCCGAGATCCGCGCCGCGATGGCGGGCGTGCCCGATCCCGGCTACGATCGGTCTCCCGCATGAATCGCTTCGGCGCGCGCACGATCACCAAGACGTTCGGCCCGGTCGTCGCGCTCGACGAGGTGTCGTTCGCCTGCGAGCGCGGCGAGATCCACGCGCTGCTCGGCGAGAACGGCGCGGGCAAGAGCACGCTGATCAAGCTGCTCGTCGGCGCACACCAGCCCGACGGCGGCACGCTGACGTTCGACGACGCGCCGGTCGTGTTGCACTCACCGCAAGACGCGATCGCGCGCAGCGTCGCCGTCGTGCATCAAGACTACCACGTGTGGCCCGACCTGACCGTCGCCGAGAACGTGATCGGGACGCTGCCGCACCCGCCGCAACGCGGCGGCTTGACGGCGGCGCGAACGATGCGCGCGCAGGCGCGCGCGCTCCTGGACCGGCTCGCGATCGACATCGACGTGAACCGGCCGGTGCGCGAACTCGACGCCGCCGAAAAGAAATTCATCGAAATCGCACGCGCGCTCGCGCTCGATGCGACCTTTCTCATCCTCGACGAACCGACCGCGTCGCTCGAACAGCGCGAATCGGAGCGGGTGCTCGCACTGCTCGAGCGCTTGCGCGCGGAGAACCACGGCATCATCCTCGTCACGCATCGGCTCGAGGAAGTCGTGCGCACCGCCGATCGCGCGACGATCCTGCGCGACGGCCGCAACGCGGGGTTGGTCGGGCGCGAGAACATGCGCGGCGACGTTCTGGTCGAAGCGATCCTCGGCCGGCCGCCCGACGAACCCGCGCTGCCGCGCGCGTCGAGCGGCACGCCGCGGCTCGCGTTCGCGGGCGTGCGCACGCGCGAGGGGGCGCCGCCGTTCGACCTGACGCTGCATCGCGGCGAAATCCTCGGGCTCACCGGCGTCGTCGGCTCGGGCGCCGTCCACCTGGTGCGCGCGCTCGGCGGCCGGCGGCCGCTGGCGGGCACGTTGCTCGTCGACGGGAAGCCGCTCCTCATCCGCACGGCGGCCGACGCCGTGCGCGCCGGCATCGGCACGATCCCCGAAGACCGCAAGGGCGCGGGGCTCGCGCTCGAAGCGTCGGTCGCCGACAACATCGCGTTCGCATCGCTGCACCGCGTGAGCCGCTTCGGCTTCACCGACACGCGCAAACGCGACGCGATCGCCGAGGAGTATCGCGCGTCGCTCGGCATCCGCTGCGCGTCGATCCACGCACCGGTCGGTTCGCTCTCGGGCGGCAACCAGCAGAAAGTGCTGATCGCGCGCTGGCTCGCGTCGGGCGCCGGCGTGATCGCGATCGAGGAGCCGACGCACGGCGTCGACATCGGCGCCAAAGCCGAGATCCACCGTCAACTCGCCGCCTTCGCCGAAGCCGGCGGCAGCGTGATCTTCATGTCGACCGAGTTGCGCGAGCTGCTCGCGATCGCGCACCGCATCGCGATCTTCCACGGCGGCCGGCTCGAAGCGATCCTGCCGCACCACGAAGCGACCGAAGCCCGCATCACCGCCATCTCCACCGGGATCACCACCGAGACCGCCGCATGACCTCCGACGCCGAACCGGCCCCCGTCCGCATCAACGCCACGAAACGCTCGCGCAGCGAGTGGATCGACTTGGCGTTCGTCCCGGTCATCCTGCTCGTCTTGATCGTCGCCCTCACGTTGCTCTCGCCGTTCTTCTTGAGCGCGCGCAACGTCACCGAGATCCTGCTCCAGGCCGCGATCCTCGGCATCGTCTCGGTCGGCACGACGTTCGTGATCGTCGGCGGCGATCTCGACCTCTCGATCGGCGCGAACATCGCGGTCTCGGGCGTGGTCGCGGCGCTCGTGATGACGTCGACCAACAACAACGTCCCGCTCGGCATCGCCGCCGGCCTCGGGTGCGGCGCGTTGATCGGCGTGATCAACGGATTGATCACGACGTTGTTGCGCGTGCCGGCGTTCGTCGCCACGCTCGGCACGCTCGTCATCGGCCAGGGCGTCGCGCTCACCATCACCAGCGGCTCGTCGATCGGCAACCTGCCCGACGCGTTCGGCGCGCTCGCCAACGCGAACGTGTTGGGCCTGCCCGCCCTCGTGTGGTGGATGTTCCTCACCTTCGGCGCCGGGTATCTGCTGTTGCACCGTACCGTGTTCGGCATCCGCACGTTCGCCGTCGGCGGCAACCGCGAAGCCGCGCGCCTCGCGGGCCTCAAGATCGACGCGATCCGCGTGCTGAACTTCGTGATCTGCGGGTTCACCGGCGGCCTCGGCGGCGTGCTGCTCGCCGCGCGCGTGCAGGCCGCGCAGCCGACCAGCGGCGAGATCTACACGCTCTACGCCACGGCCGCCGTGATCCTCGGCGGCACGAGCCTCTACGGCGGCCGCGGATCGATCCTGCGCACGCTGCTCGGCGTCGCGTTGATCGCGCTCTTGCAAAACGGCCTCGAGTTACTCGGCGTCGCATACTCCAACCAGCAAGTCGCGGTCGGCATCGTCTTCATCATCGCGGCCTCGTCCGAATTGATCCGTCGCCGCTAGAGTTCACCACACCATCGCGGCGTCGCCGCACCCCCGGGAAGGAACGCATTCATCCATGAAGATCACGCCATCGGCCATCATCGCATCGCTCACCATCGGCGCGCTCGCCGCCACGTTCGCACCGCACGCCGGCGCGCAGACGAAGAAACAGATCGGCGTCGCCTTCTACTCGCAGACGATCCCGCTCTACGTGGAGATGCGCAAAGGCATGGAAGCCGAGGCCGCCAAGCGCGGCATCGATCTCGAGTTCCAGTACAGCGGCCCCGACGCGCTGCAGCAGTCGAACCAGAT
>Ga0116228_10005833_pt1 | contig 10997 bp, 4 predicted proteins | sample S1TSphfallax_2_FD_89694 | JGI IMG/M metagenome (GOLD analysis project Ga0116228, IMG submission 89694) | Host-associated microbial communities from peat moss isolated from Minnesota, USA - S1T2_Fc - Sphagnum fallax MG | ecosystem: Host-associated > Plants > Peat moss > Unclassified | place: USA... | reverse complement strand
TATCTTAGTTTTTTTGAGAGACATATTAGTATGCACGCATTGATTCACGTCAAAAATAATTAAATAAATAAACACCGCAAATCCTAAACCCTAAATCCTAAACCCTAAATCCTAAACCCTAAACCCTTCCCATGCTCCACAGATTTTTAGGGTTCCCCATCTTGAATTTTTTTTTTGTCATTCAAGTGAATTCCCCATGTTTCATGAAATTTTTCAACTTCCCATCTTTGATCAATTTTTAAAGTTTCCAGGCCATCTCAAATCATTTTTCATTCAACAAATTCTCCCCCATGGATGATGAAAATTTCAACTTCCCATGGCATGGCATGACCAACTCTTTAGTTTCCCCCATCTTAAATTATTCTTCATCCATCAAACTTGAATTTTTTTCCCATGTTTGAGGGAATTGCCATCTTTCAAGTTTTGGGGGAAAAGCAAAATTCTTGTTGAAAATGTAGGTGCAACCAATGGAAGGAGCAATAGTGAACACTAGATATGTTATTAGAAAAAACAAGAAGCAAAAGACAACATGACATTACCTAAAACACTTGATTATCAAACAACACTAAAACCACTTAGTTTTAGATCGACAACGAATATTAGGTGTAAGAATGAAAATAGTGATAATGGTTGAAAGTTAGGGTTAATAATATTTTCAATGAGTAGGTGCCTATAAAACATACCCTCTACCTATTTGTGAATAAACATTCATAATAAATAAGTAATTAGTGTTTAAACCTAATTAGGCTTTTGTTAGTAGATAGGTTAGGTAGCATTAATTATTAACCTATGTTCACAATGATCAGCCCAAAGTTAAGGGGCCACCACCATTTTGCGTCTTTCAAGTCTTCTATCTTCTTCTTTTCTTTTTTTTTCTTTTCCTTCTTTTTCATTTCTTCTCAATTCACTCTCCTCATTTCTTCTCATCTTTTTCTCTCATTTCTCCTCGTCTCATTCTCTTCATTGCTTTTTGTTTTCTTCCATGTTGCGCTACATATGTTGTTACATTCTTTTCTTTAACCTTGTTGCTTTCAAGGTTGCATTATAGATATTGTTGCATTCTTTTCTCTAGTTGTGTTGCTTCTCACCTTGCTACAAACATTTTGTGTTTTTTTATTGGTCATGTTGCTTTTGATAGTGCATTGAAACTATTGTAATTCTTTTTTCCTTGACCATTTTTCAACTTCTTCAAAAAACATTCAATCGTGTTGCTTTCAATCATTTTTGCTTTTGTTTTCTTTTTCTTTTTCTTTTTGTTGTAATTCATCACCATGACACCACCAAAATATTTGCGTTTGATTTTAATGGTACATGTTTTGCTACAATTCTAGGATCATTTGAACTTGTGCTATGACTTTGAAGATAAGGTGATAAATGATTTCATGGGAGTTTTTTTTTAATCTAATCAAAGATTAATGTTTGAAGCTATGAGAAATGCAACAATTTTATGTCAATATTGCATTTCTTGCAACTTCAAATTGTTGATGAACAAGAAGGTGGGTAGTTAGGTGAAAGTTAAAAGCACATGGTATTCCCACTTCCTCATGACACGCCATAACAACCAAAGGTGGGCATAACACTTTCATGTCACTAAAAAGGTAGTTTTGCAATTAACAAAAAAAACCTTTGATTCGAAAAAATACATAAAATATAGATTTGTAATTCTTGTTGGGATCAAGGCAACTTATGGTGGCCTATTCAACCTTGAGCATGAATCACAAGACATAATTCACCTTTACATCCAAAGGGATAAGGGTTATCTTCTTTTGTCATGCTAATGATCCTCCATAAACAAAATGTTAATGCCACAAATAAAGTGTCAATGTCAAGCATACCATAGTGGAAGTTTTATACAACAAACTCCTATTTAAAGGTTGGAGTGTAGTTGAAAATGTTTTTTGTACTGTAAAGAAAACATTTTAAAAACTATTGTTAAAGAGCAACCTTTCAATTATTTTCATACTTGATGTTGTGTGTTATTGTATGTTTTACAATTTGGTTTTAAACAATAAGGATGTAGATGTGAATGCACTTATGCATCAATTGGAGCAAGAAAATCAACATAATCCTCAAGGTGCAACAAGGAAAAAAATAACATAATGGATGTAAAAATTGTTAAGCTAAAACCTCCTTTAGAAAGTAATGAACTTTCAAGACATAGCCAAAGAGTCCTACTTGAAATATTTTTAGAAAATAGGAAAGTAGGTAGAAATTGAACAATTTGCATGTGAATCTAAACCATTGTTTGAACAAAAATCAATTTTCAAATGTTGTCTGATTGAAATTGAAATGAACTATGGACTTCAAATGCATTGTCCTTCTTCAACTATATATTGATTATTCACCACTAATACAAATTGAACAATTTGCAATTGAAATTGGAACAAGTGTTAACAAATGTTATGTGATTGAAATGGTATAAATTGAACAATTTACAATTGAAATTGGAATAAATGTTGTGTGACTAAACTTGAATTGTTGTGAACTTTACACACATTATCATTCTTCGGCTATATCTTGGTTGTTCATGGTTGATTGATCATCAAATAAAGAATAAGACATATTTATTGGTAATGGCATCAAATTCTTGTCTTTGATGAAAGTATGGCACATTGTTATGTTGAGGTTTGATAACACATTCAATGTGTTTTTGGTCATTTTGTGAGCTTTCTTGTCCCTTTCCTTTAGGTACTACATATGCTTCTTGGATTGTTTATCTTGAGATTATGTCTTGGCATTATTAATATCTAGTTAAATTGAATTGATGTGATCCATTATGTCCACAAGAATCTTGCTATTTTTTATATGGCATTAGTAATTGGCATGAAAACTAATGTACATTTTCTCTTTATTTTTATACTCCCTTGGGTTGGTATTGTTCCAATCGTTGGTTGTATATTACATCTAACGAGTGTTGTAAATTTGAAACTATCACCAAGATTAATGATTGTTAAACGTTGTGAATGATTTGGTCCAAATGATTGTAATAAATCATCAAGGTTCATGATATTTTCAAGATTGAATCCTAGATTCATACTTGGATCAAATTGCTCAACTTCATGGTTCTCCTCTTGAACAAAGTCATCTCCACATGCAATTTTTGCATCATTGAACAACGTGCAAATGATTGTTCTTCCTCTTTTTTTTTGGGTTGGTTTGGTTAGTTATAAATTCCATCTCCGAGTGCTTGCAAGTCCTTTGAACATGCAATGGAATGTTGACATTTTTGTTTCCTTGAAAAATTTCAATTGTTTTATAGCAATCTTCATTAAGTTTTCTTGGCACATGAAGTTTATTTCATTCCTTGGTCAATAAGTCCTAGTAGCATGTATTATGGCCAATACTTTTGTGATAGTCAAAGATTTTTTTGTAGTTCCATTTGTCCTTACACATGTTTTTGTTCCACAATGTCTTTGACTTTGTTATTCCTTATAAATATTCTACAATCTTGTTCCATTTTTGCATTGTAGGAACCATATTCCCTTGTGGATTCACAATACGCGTCTAATAGATGTGTTTTTTGTGCTTACAATTCATGATCATAATCATCTCCTATGTACTCCAATTAGAGTTGAGGTGTTGTGAAGTAAATGCCCTTCCACTCCTTCTACATGTTCCCCCTGAATTTTTGTTACTATAAAATCACCAATGTTTAAAGAATTTTCCATTGATGTGTTTAAAGATTATGGATCATGTAAGCCTAAAAAATTCACCAAACTTGAAATTTTGAAACTAAATGCAAGATGTAATGTTGGAAATGCACCAATGTAATAACATTGCCTTGTAGTAATGATGAGATGCATTGATGATTTGCTACAATGAATCTCTTGTTGTGGCAATCTTTGTGCGAAAATTGTAGGACATGTCAATAAAGTATCACATTGAAATTTAAGAAAATAGTTTAACGTTGACGTTAATTAAACATTTGAATCTACAATTTTATAAGATTTTTATTTTGACATTATTTGTCTAAAACTTGCCCTAACTCTAAAAATTATTGTCAATATTAAGTTGTCATGTCGTCAGCCATGTCACTTATTTATTGATAAGTTTGTTATTATTTGAATAATGATAATTATTTGTTTGTTTATCAATTATGTTATCCTTAGGTTTGAATGAACCATTGTTTTGTATTATTACTCTTGAAAACATGTTGGGGAACTTTAAGAACCCAAATTAGGAACATAAAGGAACACCACATGAATCTTTTAAGAACATGATGGGAACACATTGGGGTGAAAGCATGGTTAGGTGTCTCAAAAGTGGCATTTGATAGTCCATAATCTAACATTAACGATTTTTTGTAATTTTAACAATTATCAAACCATAAATCCTATAATTATCCCTTATGCTTTTAATCATAAATATTAATAAACCAGCCCATGAATATCCCCAAACATGTGATTGATTAAAAAATCCATGCAAAATATTAATTTTTTAAATGTGGAATGGACTATCAAGGATAAATTTTATAACAATCATGTCGTTTAAATTTTTTTAAACTATATATATATATCAATCAATTTTTCATTTGATGATGTTTTAATTTTAATCTTTTATTTTGAGACTACTTTGATGTATTTTTTAAGTCCACATTTTTCATTTTCTTTGTGTGACGAACGTTATGTCGTCATTTCAAAAGTCCATTATGAATCGATAATCTTTTTATAATTCATCCAATTTTTTTATGATGATTCCTATTAAAGTTTATGACAACATGAATAATTAAAATTTTCATAATGTTAACTTTGAATATGGTTTTAAATTCTACATTTGTATGTAATCTAGAATAATTACAAGTGTGACAATCCAAATAGTCCCCTTATTCATGATTTCATTCATTGGGAACATCAAATTAAATAAATAATCAACATTACTTGAAAATAAACTTTTAAACCATCCCCAAAAATAAGTTGGAACCAACCTTGGCCTAAACCCAAAATTGGAATTTTTTATAAAGGTTACATCCATCGAATTTATAACTATTGGTCAAGAAAATTTTGATTTAACCTTAAAATTGACAAGTTTTAAACTTTGAAAATATTTCCTAAACCCAAAATTGGGGGGTATTTCATTTTTATAAAAAAAAATAGACCGAAGTTTGAATTTTTTTGTACACATCAAAAATTGACCAACATTAATTAGCTACCATTGGTGTGTACACTAAAGATAGAAGAAAATCACAAGTGTAGCATGCGATAAATTAATAATGAAAATCGTGTGAAGTTCGTTCATTCATAGGTTTGTACATTTAAAATGAAATATCGTGCGTTGAAAACACATTTGACACATGGATAAATGTGTTGACAAATGAAATATGAACCTATGAATGAATGAATGTGACACAAATTTCGCATCTTCCTATAAATTTGTATGTCAAATGTGTTTTCAATGCATGATATCAATGTGTGAAACATACAAATTATGAATGAAATTTTTTTGCACAATTATCATTACTAAATCATGAAATGTTAAATTTGAAATGGATTTTTTTCATTTGAACCAATCACATCAACCAATAGAATATGAATCCATAAATTAATGAATTTTTAAATGGCAACCCATTTGCTCCAAACCTTATAAAAGGCATCCCACATGGTGGTCATAACAAGACAACCATCAAGCAATGTTGATGGGTTTCAATGGCCTGTTATTGATAAACTTGAGATATATCGGATTTAAACCCATAAATTTTGGTTGAAATCCACCAGAAAGGCCATAATTGAAAATCAACCAATTGATAATCATAACTTTTCCAGGATGAAAATTGGGCCATATTCAATTAATGATTAGTTTGGAATAATCCTCTCCCAAATCCAATTGGCACATTTTCAAAGGAATCAATTGAAAACCAATGCCATTGTCTAATATCCCAATGGTAGGTACCAACCCAAGCCCAACAACCAAATTACAACATTTGACGTTGGAGTTGCATCTAGGAGGCAACTTGAAAAAAACACTTGTTTTTTTCTTGAACTAACATTTTTAACAAGCTTAAGGTTTTAAAAAACAAGTTAAAATTCCTATGGGTTGGTCTTCACCAACCTACCAGAGTTTTTTTAAAGGGCACAAATGGACAAATCCAATGCAAATTAAAGGAATCAATGTAGAAAAGATTGGGGGAACAACGAACTCAAACCTAATAGGACCACAACACTACCACTCAATTTTCCCGCCAATGGGTAGTTGATAATACCACCTTACTTTGTGCCTATCTCATGAGCACATCACATGGTGGGGACATCACACCTTGTCAAAGCCTTCTAGGATTCTACCTTCATCCTCCATATGTATCTTGGCGATCTTCACGGTATGTTGCCATTTTAGACATCCATATTCAAAAACCCCTCCTGGATAGCTCTTTCAATCCTCTTTCTATGCCACCCAACACTAGTAAAAGCTAGATGTACCAAAAGATGATACTTTTCAGTAGGGATTAAAGGTGGCTAAAGTTCTTTAAACTATGATTTTTTTTTGTTGAACAAATATTATTCAATATTAAAAACCTTCCACTTGTTATTAACATTAGGATTTGACCTAATATGAAACGAGAAAGTAAAGGAAATCTCCCATGCCATTTTCACCTTTACACATTGTTAGAACCTATGCAAAGTCATTTAAGGTATTATAGACTCACAAATTGGGTAGTTAATTTACACGTTCTGGTTTATTTTGGTTCTCCATGAGTTAACCATTAGAGAGCTTGATACCATAGTAAACATTAAAAACTAAACTCCTTCCAAGCTCAACACTTCATCCAAACATCCTTCCACCACATTTGGAAATTTGATGGAATGTTAAGTTTGCATAACTCAAAAGTGTTATGGACAAATTATCTATTAAGTTTAAGCATTTTGCTTGTATGTTTGGTTGTGTACTTCATTAGTTTTATGCATTCTCCTATTGGGCTTGCCATAAGGCTTTCGTTTGGTCTTTGGCAATTTCAAAATGTTTTGTGTTCATTTTCAAGAAAATGTGTCTTATTTGAGTCTCTTTCATTTCCAACATGCATGAAATTGGGTGAGGGTCAAACTTGAACCCATTTCCTCTCAATGTGTAAAAAGAAACACTTAACATTCTTACCCGTCCTCAATGCATTTGGAAACATAGACTATGTCTAACTTGCCCATGATTATTTCATTTCCACTCTTAAGCTTGTCCCATGAAAATTGGAGGCTCTTGACAAACCTCACAAGTTCTTTCACTTCCCTGGCTAACTTCTCAAAAGAATTTTGAACCAACTTTTTTCTATCAAAAATGATATCCTTGCAACTAGAAGCCTTGTCTTTTTTTGTGTTCCAATCACGACAAACGATCCATTTATTGTTGCATGGTAATTTCTCCTTCAATTGCTCCCACAATATGGTTCTTGCTAAAGGATTGTTTAAGGCATACCATTGGTTATGTTAACATTCACACATGGTAGTCCTTTCAACATGAAAACTTGAACTTTATTGTTCCATAAAATCCAATATTCTACAAAACATATTTTGTCCATCTTGGCCTTAGTAAAATACATGTGCCTCCTTTTCTTGCCTATCCTTGTTAAACATTAGATGAATAACCCTTGTCTACTTCAACTAGCCATATTTGTGTTATTGACCATAGTTCAAAATTATTTTGAATTCAATGCATTGCATTGAATTTTGCTGAATTGTTTAAAACATGTAAACCTAGGAAGGTAGGAAACAAAAGTTGTCATTTGATTGGTTAACCCAATCACCAAAGCTAAGGTTGTTAGTCAAAGTTCATAGATCCTAGGAGATGAATGATACCACATAATATTCCATATTCACAAATGAACTTATGTGTTTGATGCATAAGTATAAGATTCAAGGATAGACTTTATGAAACCATAACCTTGCCCCTTATTATTTTTATTTCAACAACATATTATTTTATTGTCTTTTAGGTAATCTTTGAACCTTTTTAAGCTTTTAGTAATTTGGTATTCAAGTTATGATCTTGCATTAAAAAAATGTCAAAATAATATTTCGAGCTTTTTTTAATTCATTAAGCAAACCAAATGGTCATAATCAAAAGGGAATGGTCATAAAGTTTATGGAAAAGCAAAACCTTCCATCTAACCCCCCTCTTTGGTCCAATTGAAAAGAGACAAGAAACCTATCGATTTTGGAAACTACTGAAAGTGCCTTGACTCTCCCATTGTCAAAGGTATATATTCTTTTTTGACATCTTTTTAAAATTGTCCAACCTTCGTGCATTCATGTCAAACCTTTTTTGTAGTGTAAGGTGATGCCACAAGGCAATTTCCTACCTTTTCATGAATTTGTCACCTAATATTTAAATTAGTCAATTTTGTCTTTTGAATTAAAGTTTATTTTCCTTTTTTCCACAAGGGAATGATCCATAATCCATTGCCACATGAGAGCTCAATGTTTTACATAAGGTTATGCCTATGATGTGGGGCATTCCCATAATCTTATTTTAAGAATGCCCCGTTCCTTGGGTGTTACCTTACACTTTCAAAGTTTGAGGGTCTTGTTTAAAGGGATAGGTCAAGGGTAAACTCGACAACCCTAGAAGATTCAAAGAAAAATTAACTCCTTTACATTTCAAAATTTAAACCTTAAAAAAATGAAAGGTTATTTGAAAATGAAAATGAAATTTTTTATGAACTAAAGGTTTGTTTGTCATTTAAATTAAAGGAAAAAAAAGAAGCTCTTTACATGGGTTGAATTTAACCCAAGAAATGTCAAATTTGGACTTGTAGACCTTCAATCAACATTACAACTAGGTAATGAAGTATATATATATATATATATATATATATATATGAACCTTTTTGAATAGTCCATCATGATTTTTTTTGAAAATTTGAAAACTTTACAACATAAAAATATTCATTTCAAACATAAAAACATGTAAGTTCCAGTATTTGCCCAGCTAAAAAATTCCAAGAACACAACATTGGGCATAACATATGGGGCAAAATGATGTGATATTGGGAACATGTTGGGGAAAAAATTGGGAACTTAAAGAAGATGTAGAAAAACCAAGGAAGTTGATGGGAATACATTGTGGAAAAAAATCCAACACACCCCCATCGACCCCCCAAACAAATATTTGACTCATTGTGTGCATGGTTCACATCATTGGTTGCCAAAAAAATTTATGCATTAATGTGTTTTTTACCATTTTTAGTCTAGACTAATTGCAAGGGCATTGATTATGAAACATAACTTAATGTTAAAAGGTTATTGAGTTTTTTTAATAATCATCTTTATATTGTTGATGATGCTTTTTTTTTTTGCATACATGATTTAATTATGAATCTTTGTCCATTGAAAAAAGGGTTACATATTTTTTCATCCATCTATGAGAAGGTTATGTGAGTTTTCATCCAATGACAAAAAAGTTACAACGTCACTCCCAAACCTATACGTGGTTTATTAGGTTTAATAATTATATTCAACATGTTGGTTATTGCAAATAGTTTTGGATGTGAATGCTTCAACTATTCATTCATTTGTGAGCTCTCAAAGGTTACAATCTAATCTATAGTTCTTAAGGTCAAATATTTTTAAAAACACACATTGGGATTTTGATGAATGCTGGCTCATTATAAGTTTGAATTTTTGAATCATTATGTGAAGAATCTTTAAAATATTTCCACCATTTTCTAATAAAAAACCTTACCAATGGTAATTAATCATGTAATTTGTTGATGAAACCATTTTCACAAACCCATGTAAGAGTTCAAATTTAAAAAAACTTACTAACCTTGGATAATGTTTTTTTTCACATAAGATTTCATCACATGATATTGAAAGCAACAATGGGTCCAACAAATGATTTTGCTAAAGTTGGTGTGCCCCCAAGAAGTTATATCAAGGAAAATTATGGTGTTAAAAACTTGGACATGGATTTGATGCCATCAAGAGGAAAGAAACACATGATGAGGATGAAGATGCATAAGCATGTCATTCCTTGCATGTTTCACAAAATCTAATCACTAGCAAAAGTAAAAAAACAATGCAATTTTGGATCAAATTTCTAAGCATTATAATCAAAATTGTTGAGTTGGATTTATAATGAGGTTGACAAGATCTTTAGAAACAAAATGGGGTATGATCAAACACAATATTGTTAAATTCATTGGGAATTTTGGAGTTGTCTAAGCATTACAAAATTACAAAATAAACATTGAATACATAATATAAAAATTTTGATAGCTTTATAAATGAAAGCATCCATGCCAATTTCATTTACCTATTTTACATTGTTGGTTATTGTTGCACGAAATTCCTTGTTGGAATGAAGTGTTGAATAACATGTGTAAGTTCACTCTTATGAAATTTAACATTCGACAACCTCATTAGAGATCAACTAGGGCAAAGTGGAGATCATGAACAAAAGTTCATCAACAAGACTTCTTCCCACCATTACAATTCAACCACCTAGTTCAGAAGCAATGAAAAAGTTGGAAAAAATGGGTGAAAAAAGAAAGTGCCATTTGAGTTCAAGCAAAAGCAATGGTAGACATGGCAATGTAATTGTGAAGAAAATTGTGATATGAATTACCAAAGCACAGTGGCTTTGTTCATAGTTCTTGACATTTAACTAGCCTTTTATGAATTCTAAAAACATTTCAAATTTCGCATGTCAAAAGAATTACAAAAACTTGAAACAAGTATAAATGTTGGCCCTATGCTTGCAACATTACAACCAATCCAAATTCCATCACTCCATTGTGAATGAAGTTAATGTTTTCATTGAAATGTCATTGCGTTTTTAAAGCAACAAGAATTGTTCTTAAAATCAACAATTTTGAAATGGTTTCCTAATCTTGCATTGTTCCTTTGACATAATGTTGTGCATAGGTTAGTTCAATTGTAGGTTGCAATAACAAGAATCATTTTTCTTGTTGAAATGGTTATCTCAATTTTCATTGTTTTTACTAATATTATTGCACATAAATCATATTGGTCATAGATTACAACAACAATAGGTGATCTTTAACATCATCCTTTGAT
>Ga0116228_10005831_pt1 | contig 10998 bp, 10 predicted proteins | sample S1TSphfallax_2_FD_89694 | JGI IMG/M metagenome (GOLD analysis project Ga0116228, IMG submission 89694) | Host-associated microbial communities from peat moss isolated from Minnesota, USA - S1T2_Fc - Sphagnum fallax MG | ecosystem: Host-associated > Plants > Peat moss > Unclassified | place... | reverse complement strand
CGCGAAGCTGGAAAACAGCTCGATCCGCATGGTCCAGAGCGGCGAATCAAAATGTACATCACCGGTCAGGAATGCGGTGAACAGCCCCTCGCGCAGAGCGTTGAACAAGGTGAGCGGATGGCCGGCCAGCGGCGCATTGCCGTGTGTCGCCAGCCAGCCGGAACCGATGGCCTCTGCGGCGTGCTTGTATTCGCGTGTGGAAAGCCAGATGAGCGCCCAGGCGAACAGGCAGGCGATGGTCGTCAGGGCCGCCAGGCGCGGCCAGCGTTTCAGCATGGCGACCAGGATGCGCGAAAGCCGGCGGTCATTCGCAAAAGGCAGGCTGAGGATGAAGCCGGAGAGGACAAAGAACACCGCGACGGCCGCCCCGCCATTCAGCAGGCCAAGGCCAAACTGGATGATCACATCCCAGGCGCCGTGCCCGTGCGGCACCACGCCAACACCCTTTGGCGTAAAGCCAAGCACCAGGTGATAGAGCACCACGATGGCGGCCGCGATGCCGCGCAGCCCCTCCAGCGGGACCAGCTTGCCTTGGACGGGTTTGGTTGAGGCCTCGCTGTTCATCGCAAGGAGAGGTCGGTACGGACACGCAAAAGTTCAAATTACGCCTGCATTGCAAATGCTTGAGGGCGGCGGCAAAACACCCGGCATGAATGATACGCCCGACCAACCGTCGCAAAAATACGATTTTGCCGCCGCCGAGCCAAAATGGCAGGCGGCCTGGGAAGCCGCCGAATGCTTCAAAGCGGAGGATGTCCCGCAGGGCGGCGGAGAAAAATACTATGTCCTGGAAATGTTTCCGTATCCCTCCGGCAAAATCCATATGGGCCATGTGCGCAACTACACGCTGGGCGATGTCGTCGCCCGCTATAAGCGCGCCCGCGGGTTTGCCGTGCTGCACCCCATGGGGTGGGACGCGTTCGGCCTGCCGGCCGAAAATGCGGCGCGCCAGCGCAAGGTGCATCCGGCCCGCTGGACGTATGAAAACATCGCGGCGATGCGCGGCGAGCTGAAGCGGATGGGGCTGTCCCTGGACTGGTCCCGCGAATTCGCGACCTGCGACCCGGAATATTACGGCCAGCAGCAAAAACTGTTTCTGGATTTCTGGGCGGCCGGGTTGGTGGAGCGGCGGAAAAGTGCGGTAAACTGGGACCCGGTGGACGGCACGGTACTGGCCAATGAGCAGGTGATCGACGGCCGCGGCTGGTTGTCGGGCGCGCTGATTGAGAAGAAATTTTTGGCGCAGTGGTTTTTGAAGATAACCGACTACGCCGAAGAACTGCTGGACGGCCTGAACACGCTGCCCCGCTGGCCCGAGCGGGTAAAACTGATGCAGGAAAACTGGATCGGCCGGAGCGAGGGCGCGGAGATTACGTTTTTGCTCCTGGATGCGCCGGACCAAAAGATCACGGTTTATACGACCAGGCCGGATACTTTGTTCGGCATGTCGTTTCTGGCAATCGCCCCGGAACATCCCTTGGCCAAGGCGGTCGCGGCGAAAAATGCGAAGGCCGCCGCCTTCATCGCCGAATGCGCGAGCCAGGGCACGTCCGAAGCCGCCATCGAAACCGCCGAGAAAAAAGGTTTTGACACCGGCCTGAAGGCGATCAATCCGTTCAACGGCGAAGCCTCCCCCGTCTGGATCGCCAATTTCGTGCTGATGGAATACGGCACCGGCGCGATTTTCGGCTGCCCCTGCGGCGACCAGCGGGATTTGGATTTTGCCCGCAAATTTCTTCTCCCCGTGCCGGTCGTCGTCTCACCTTCGGCGGATACTGTGCCCGAAATTGGCGATAAGGCGCTGGACGGCGACGGGTATATCGTCAATTCCGGGTTTTTGAATGGTCTGACCACCAAAGCCGCAAAACCCGCCGCCATCGCCAAGCTCGTTGAGATCGGCGCCGGCAAAACTGTCGTGAACTGGCGGTTGCGGGACTGGGGCATTTCCCGGCAGCGCTATTGGGGCTGCCCGATTCCCGTCATCCATTGCGAGGCTTGCGGGCCGGTGCCGGCGGCGGATTTGCCGGTAAAACTGCCCGATGATGTGACGTTTGAAAAACCGGGCAATCCGCTGGATCATCACCCCACATGGAAGCATGTTTCCTGCCCCGCCTGTGGTGCGCCGGCCACGCGGGAGACCGATACGTTCGACACCTTCATCGACAGCTCCTGGTACTTCGCCCGGTTTTCCGCACCCCATGCCGCCACGCCGACAAACCCCGCAGCGGCAAAACATTGGCTGCCGGTGGACCAGTATGTCGGCGGCATCGAACATGCGATTTTGCACCTGCTCTACGCGCGCTTTTTCACCCGCGCGATGCGGAAAACCGGCCATCTCGACCTCGATGAGCCGTTTGCCGGCCTCTTCACGCAGGGCATGGTCACGCATGAATCCTACAAGGATTCTGCGGGCAACTGGCTGTACCCGGAGCAGGTGACCAAGCACGCGGATGGCACGGCCACGCATAACGGCACGCCGGTGACCGTCGGCCGCATCGAAAAAATGTCCAAATCCAAGCGCAACACCGTGGATCCGGGGGTGATCATCGACCGCTTCGGCGCGGATGCGGCGCGCTGGTTCGTGCTTTCGGACAACCCGCCGGAACGGGATGTGGAATGGACCGAAACCGGCGCCCAAGGCGCGTTCCGCTTTGTTCAGCGTCTGTACCGGATTGCGGAGACGATTGCGGCCGAGCCGATTGTGGCAAAGCCGGAGGTCTTTGAGGGCGGCTCCAAAAAACTGCGGCAGCTGACGCATCGCTGCATCGCCGCGGTGAGCGAGGCGCTGGAAACATTCGCCTTCAACCTGGCAGTGGCCCGCGCCTATGAGCTGGCGGGCGCGCTGTTGGGCGAAAGCCCCGATGCCCCTGCTTTGCTCTGGGCGCGGCGCGAGGCGATTGAAATTCTGGCGCGCCTGACCGCGCCGATGATCCCGCATGTGGCCGAATCCATGAACGCGCTGTTGAACCCGGGCGCAAAGCTGGCCGCGCAGCAACCCTGGCCGGAGGCAGACCCGGCGCTGTTGGTCAAGGACGAGGTGACGATTGCCGTGCAGGTCAACGGCAAGCTGCGCGGCACTTTCGTGGCCCCCACGGGGACGCTTGCGCCCGCCGCGATAGAGATTGCCAAACCTGTGGTGGCAAGCGCATTAGACGGCAAGATAATCGTCAAGGAAATCTACGTGCCGGACAGGATCGTCAACTTTGTCGTCAAGTAGGCTCATTGCCGCCGCCGCCCTCTGCGCCCTCTCGGGCTGCGGATTTTCGCCGCTTTACGGGGATAATTCCGGCGCCCCGGTGGCGCAGCAGCTGGATGAGGTGGAAGTTGCCAACATTCCGGAGCGCACCGGCCAGTTATTGCGGGAATCCCTGCAGGCGCAGCTGCAGGCCGCCGGTGCGCCGGATGTGCAGCTTTATCTGCTGAATGTGACCTATGGCATCGCCGGCCAGGGTGAGGGCACGCAGCAGGATACCTCCGTCACCCGCGAACGCTTTGTCGCGACGGCCGCCTGGTCCCTGAGCCCCATCGGCAACCCGGGACAAAAACTCGCCTCCGGCCAGGCAAGCACGGAAGATGCGCTCAACATCATCGACGAGCAGTATTTCGCCCAGGACCTGGAGACCAACACCATAAACCGGCAGCTAGCGAACCAGATTGCGCAACAGATCACCACCCAGGTTGCCGTCTATTTCAAATCCCACGGATGAAGCTGGACGCAGCGCGGGTTGACGGGTTTTTGAAGAATCCCGGCGCAGCCTCGGTCGTCCTGATCTACGGGCCGGATGCGGGGCTGGTTTCGGAACGGGCGCTGACACTTGTGAAATCGGTGATCGGCGGAACCGATGACGTGTTTCGCTACGCTGAACTTTCGGATGCCGGGCGGCTATTGGAGGAGGCGACGGCGTCGTCTCTGATGGGCGGCAGGCGGGCCGTGAGGCTGCGTGACGCGGGCGATAGCGCCGTGAAGCCGGTTGAGGCGCTGCTCAAAAATCCAGGGGATGCGATCGTGATTCTGGAAGCCGGGGATCTGACCCCCAAGTCCAAACTGCGCGCGCTGGCGGAAAAAAGCCCGGCCGCGGCGGCCATTGCCTGCTACGCGATCGATGCGGCACGCCGGCCCCGGGTCATCACGGACCGGCTGCGCGAGGCCGGCATCGGCATCGACGCGGATGCGGCCAACTGGGCGGCCGGCAATATCGGCGGCGAGGAAGGCGCGATCCGCCAGGCTGTCGAGATTCTGCACCTCTACGCCGGCCCGGGCGGCCGGTTGACTTTGGCCGATGTGATGTCCGCCCTCGCCGATGGCGGGGAGAGCTCCATCCAGGATTCCATTGACGCGACCCTGACGGGGGACCCGGCCGCAGCGGACCGGGCGGTGAGCCTGGCCTATGATGAGGGCGTCTCGCCCGTCGCGATTCTGCGGGTTTTGCTGGGCGAACTGATGCGGCTGCGTGTCGCGGCTTCCAGCGGTCTCTCTCCCGGCGAGTCCGTAGCGGCAATGCGGCCGCCGGTATTTTTCCGCCGGGTGCCGGTGGTAACCAAAGCCCTCGCGCTTTGGAACGCGGGATCACTGACGGAGGCGATTAAAGCGGCGCTGACGGCGGAGGCGGCGTGCAAATCAACCCACACGCCGGACCAGGCCTATTGCCGGCAGATGATGCTCGGCCTGGCCTCAAGGGCACGCAATGCGGGGCGGAGGTAGGCACGGAAAGCTGCGCTTTTTTTGAACAAAAGCGCGCAAAAAACTTTTTTGAACCGGGCCAGGGCTGACCCGCACGCGCCGGAAAGGAACATGATCATGTCGGGCAGAAACATGCGGATTGGCAAGGTTGCGCTTACCGTAAACGACCTGAACAAAGTCAGTGAGTATTATGAACGGGTGGTCGGGCTGCAGCTGATCGCGCGGGATGGCGAGAGCGCGCGCCTGGGCAGCGGTGGCGCGACGCTGCTGGAATTGCGGGAAGACAAGGCGGCCAGGCGCGCATCCGCCCGCGAGGCAGGGCTGTTTCATACCGCGTTCTTGCTCCCCTCCAGGGCCGATCTTGGCGCCTGGCTGAAGCGGGCCGTGGAGACGCAAATTCGCTTGCAGGGTGCCGCCGATCATCTGGTCAGCGAGGCGATTTACCTCGCCGACCCGGAGGGCAACGGGATCGAGATTTATCGCGACCGGCCCCGCGACGAATGGACCGTGGCAAACGGCATGGTGGAAATGACGACCGACCCTTTGGATGCCGAAGGTATCATGGCGGCCGCCGGAGCAAAAATATGGGACTCCGTGCCGGATGGCACGGTGGTTGGGCATGTGCATCTGAAGGCGGGCGCCCTGGCGCCGGCGGAGGCGTTTTATCACGGTGTGCTCGGGTTTCCCGTAACCTGCCGCTTTCCCGGCGCGGTGTTTTACGGTGATGGCGGGTACCACCATCACCTCGCCACGAATATCTGGAACAGCCGGAATGCGGCGGTCCGGACCTACCCGGCGACTGGCCTCGCAAGCGTGGAGATTATCGCGCCGGGCGAAGCGGGGCGGACGCTAACCGACCCGTGGGGAACAGAAATACTGCTTACTGACCACTGACCACTGACGACTGACTATCCCTCAACTGCGGATTGTCGAACATCGGGTTGCGCCAATTATGCAAGGCCCGCGTCAAAGCCTCGGCAAGGTCGCGTTTCTGGTCCTCGCCCAGATAGCGGGCGATCTCCGTCACCTGGCCGCGCGCGGCCAGCAGAAGTTTTGGCACCGTGCCGGGGCGCTCCTTCAGCACCACGTTCAGCCAGTAAGGCGGCAAAACAAATTGCACAATCCGGCCGCGGGCATCCGTCCGGGTCACGTACAGGCCGGTTTCCCCCAGCATGATGGTCTCATGCGCCCGCCCGGCGCGCACATTGAGCCAGACCAAAAACACCGCCAGCGCGATATCTGCCCCGTTAAAGCCGATGACCGGCCAGGCCCCAAGCTCAAACATGAAACTGGTGATCACGAGAGAGCCGGAAAGCATCACGGCAACCAGAACGATAACGCCTTTACGGGACAGGCTGCGATGCGGTGCGACAACCGCTTCGAATATCGGATTGGCCTCGCTGGCGATTTCCCCATCCATAAGACATACATCGCCTAAACGCCGCCATGAGCAAGAGGGAATGATGAAGGAATTGCAAATTTGTAGGATATTACTGAACGTTATGTTGCAATGCGGAATTCCGGCCCGGTGATTTCGCCCGCGAAAACCATTGCAAAACAAACAAAATTGATGAAGCGCAAGGACATAAGGCCGTTTCTTGAGGCGATCGCGGGCGGCAATCCGGACCCGAAAACCGAGCTGGATTATAACAGCCCGTTCATGCTGCTGGTCGCGGTGGTGCTTTCCGCGCAGACCACGGACGTGGCGGTGAACCGTGTGGGCAAAACATTGTTTGCCGCGGCGCCCCACCCGGCGGCCATGGCAGCCCTTGGCGAGGCGGGAATCGCCGCGCATATCCGCTCGATCGGCCTATGGCAGGCCAAGGCCAAAAATGTCGCCGCACTTTCCCGGCTGCTACTTGAACGGCATGGCGGCCAGGTACCGGGTGACCGGGAAGCGCTGGAAGCGCTGCCGGGCGTGGGAAGGAAAACCGCGAATGTGGTGCTGAACGAGATCTTCGGCCAGGCCGCGATGGCGGTCGACACACATATCTTTAGGCTCGGCAACAGAACCGGACTTGCGCCAGGAGCCACACCGCGCGCCGTTGAAGACGGGCTGATGAAAGCCGTGCCCCAGGACATGCTGCGGCCGGCGCATCTTTGGCTGATTCTGCACGGCCGCTACGTCTGCAAGGCCCGCGCCCCCGAGTGCTGGCGTTGCGCCGGCGCCGCCTACTGCGTGTTCTCCCCCAAGACAGCGGAACGGGAGCAAAAAAACAAAAAAGACCCGTCGGCGAAAACGCCAACGGGCCAAGTCAACAGGGAGGCTTCACGTCTGGGAGACGTCGGGACCGAAGTCCCGGTCAGGCCTGGGAAGACCTGACACTGTTGTATATACGCCACAGAGGAAAAATATTAAGGGGGGTCTGCGAAAAAATTACACGCTCGGCGTGCAGATTGTTACAAAAGATTCTTGTTTTTGTGAGTTTTCATGGGTTTGGCGGGCTTCAATGAGCCCGTTCTGAAATACTTTTAACCAGAAAGTCACGAAAAACCGAAACCCGCTTCGAATTCCGCAGCTCCTCCGGATACACGAAAAACATGTCAACATGCGGTTTCGGAACGGCGGGAAGCAGCGCCACCAGCCCGCCCGGCTCGTGCATCAGGTAATCCGGCACCGCGGCAATGCCGATCCCGGCGCGCACCGCCATCAGCATGGCCTGCAGCGAATTGACCTCCAATATGCCGCGCCGCGGCGTGCCGTCCCGCCTGCCGGCTTCGGCCAGCCAGTTCACATCCGCAACCGGCGGCTTGCGGTCGCCGAACAGGATCAGCTTGTGATTATCCAGGTCCTCGGCCTTTTCCGGCGTGCCATTGGCTTTCAGATACTCCGGTGCTGCCCAAACCTGCCAGCGAATTTCGCCCAGATGCCGCTGCACCAAATCCGGCTGCCGGGGCGGATGCATGCGGATCGCCACATCAGCCTCGCGCATCGCCAGGTCAAGGTCCGTATCGTCCAGCAGCAGCGTGACGGAAACATCCGGATGGTTGGCCAAAAACGTTTTCAGCCGCGGCGCCAGCCAGGCCACGCCAAAGCTGTGCGTGGTGGTCACCTTCAGCCGGCCGGCGGGTTTTTCCTTGCTCTCGGCCAGCAGCGCCTCGGTCATCGCGAGCTTGGCGAACACCTCGCGCACGGTGCGGTTCAGCGCCTCGCCCTGTTCGGTCAGGATCAGGCCGCGGGCATGGCGGTGAAACAGCGGCACGGAAAGCGCTTCCTCCAGCGCCGAAATCTGCCGGGAGACGGCGGATTGGCTCAGGTTCAGCGTATCCCCGGCATGGGTAAAAGACCCGGCTTCCGCGACCGCGTGGAAAACCCGCAGCTTGTCCCAGTCCATTTTCTGACCTGTCATGTTACGCTGCCTTTTCGCTCAAATGCAGCGGGATTTTCGCGAGGAATTTCTCGGCTTCCAGAGCTGCCATGCAACCAGTGCCGGCCGCGGTGACGGCCTGGCGGAAAATCTTGTCCTGCACATCGCCGGCGGCAAAAACGCCGGGCACCGAGGTTTCCGTGGTGCCGGGGGTGGTGATGATGTAGTTTTCCGCATCCATCGCCACCTGCCCGGCAAACACAGCCGTGGTGGGCGAATGGCCGATGGCGATAAAAACCCCATCCACCTCAATTTTTTTCTCCGCCCCGGTTTTGCTGCTTCGCAGCTTGGCGCCCGTGACCACCGGCGGCGTCCCACCGCCAAGAATCTCGTCCACTTCGTGGTCCCAGATCACACTGATTTTTGGGTTCGCAAAAAGCCGGTCCTGCAAAATGCGCTCGGCCCGAAATTTCTCCCGGCGGTGGATGATGGTGACGTGACTTGCGTGGTGGGTAAGAAAAAGCGCTTCCTCCACCGCCGTATTGCCGCCCCCGATAACCGCAACTTTTTTGCCGCGATAAAAAAACCCGTCACAGGTGGCGCAAGCGGACACACCCGCCCCCTGGTACGCGGCTTCGGAAGGCAGCCCCAGCCAGCGCGCCTGCGCGCCGGTGGCGATAATGACCGAGTCGGCCAGAAATTTCGCGCCCGAATCCGCCCAGGCCTGAAACGGCTGCGCCGAAAAATCGACTTTCGTGATGATGTCATAAACAATTTTGGTGCCGACATGCTCGGCCTGCTTGGCCATCTGCTCCATCAGCCAGGGGCCTTGTATCGTCTCCGCAAAACCCGGGTAATTTTCAACATCGGTGGTAATGGTCAACTGCCCGCCCGGCTGCAGCCCCGCCACCATGATGGGCGCAAGATTCGCCCGCGCGGCGTAGATGGCCGCGGTGTAGCCCGCCGGCCCGGCGCCGATGATAAGAACGCGGGTTTTGTGAAGTTCAGCCATCGAATCCAGTCTTTCGTATGCCACACAGCATATCCGGGCTTTCGGCCCGGTTACAAGCGTGAGATGAGCAATTATATTGCGCAAATCAACCGGGATTGGCTGTATAGATATTATGAGTGAGAACGCCCAGCTTGATGAGATCGACCGGCGGATTCTGCTGGAGCTGCAGCAGGATGGCCGGATGACGAATGTGGAACTGGCGCGCCGCGCCGGCATCTCCCCGCCGCCCTGCCTGCGCCGCGTGCGCCGGCTTGAGGAGGCGGGGTATATCCAGGGCTATTACGCGCGGACCGATGGCCAGAGGCTGGGCTGGCAGATCGCGTTTTTCGCCATTGTCGGGCTGGAGAGCCAGAAACAGGCAATCCTGGCGGCGTTCGAGGCGCTGGTGGCCGGCTGGCCGGAAGTGCGGGAATGCCACATGATCCGCGGCGGCGGCGATTTTTTAATCAAACTGGTCGCGCGCGACGCGGCGCATGAAAACCAGCTGACCGCGCGCCTGACCGCCGCCCCGCATGTCGCCCGGGTGCAGACCCTGCAAACCATCCGCACCAGCCGGGATCTGGCCGGCGTGCCGATGGAGAAGCTTTATGGATAAGGCTTCGGCCGGGATTCTTTTGGCCGCTGTGCTGGTGGATCTGCTGTGCCGGCTGGCGCCGGCGCATTTGCCGTATGTGTTTCCGTTCGTTTTCAACGCCCCGGTGTTTCTCGCCAGCTGGTTCGTGCTGCTTTGGTATTTTCGCGGCATGGCGGCCACCCCGGCGGATGAGCGGCCGGGATGGATTCGGCAGGCGTTTTTCCTCGCCGGGGTCGCGTCGATCTATTTCGTGCTGCAAACCCGGTTCGAGTATCTCTCCCAGCATATGTTCTTCCTCAACCGCATCCAGGCGGTGACGATCGGCATGTTCGCGCCGTTCTTCATCGGCATCGGCTGGATGAACGAGATTCTTCTCCGCGGCGCGCCAGGCTGGGTGGTGGCTTGGTGCCGGGGTTTCGGCCGGCGCTTTGGGCTGGTGCTGTTTCACCCGCTGCCGGCCATGGCGATTTATCTTGTGACATCGGATGTTTGGCTGATCCCCTCCGTACATTTCGCCGCGATGATCGACCCCGCCTTGTACGCAGTGATGAATCTTTCCTGCCTCTTGGGCGGGCTGCTGTTCTGGCTGGTGGTGCTGGACCCGCGCCCAAAACCCGCCAGCCGCTTCTCCTACCTGGCCCGCGCCGCCACCGGCTTTCTGGTGATGTTCCCGCAGATCGCCGTAAGTTCTTATATCGCGCTCACAAATGTGGACCTTTACGCCTTCTACTCCTTATGCGGCCGGATTTTCCCCGGCATTTCACCAGCCTATGACCAGATGCTGGGCGGCATGATCCAATGGATTCCGCCCGGCATGATGAACACCGCGGCCCTCATCATGGCCCTGAATTCCCTGCGCCTGGCAGATGTAAAAGCGGAGCAAACCTTTGTCCCGCCGCCGGGCGCAAAAGTTTATGAAGCGAAGTGGACGGGCAGGTAGGTTATTGCTGGTCGAGCATCAGGGCCATCGTCGGCGGCGTTAGCTGGAGGAGAAAACCGGCGGCGAGGAGGATCACCAGTCCGAGGACGATTTCCGTGGCAAGGTTGCGCACCAACTGGGTGCGGGCCGGTTCGGCGCCGGTGGCAAGCGCCGGGGTAAGGCGGGTGCGGTTGGCAACAGCAAGTGCAATGAGGGCGAGCAGGAGCAGAATTTTTGCGCAGACGATGAGTCCGTAGCCATTGTTGAACAAGGAAGCGGGCCGGCAGACAAGGCAGATAAATTGCACCGCGGCGCTAAGTGTGATGCCCAGCACGCAGGCGATCCCGATGGGCGAGAATTTTTGCGCCGCACGGGCGGCCTGCGCGATTGGCAGATGTTTCAGCGCCAGGCGCAGCGCGGGAAGCGAGCCCAGCCAGGCGCCGCCGCTCGCCAGATGCACAATCGAGGCGATGAGGAGCAAATCACCGACGCGCCCGATCATCG
>Ga0116228_10005829_pt1 | contig 10999 bp, 9 predicted proteins | sample S1TSphfallax_2_FD_89694 | JGI IMG/M metagenome (GOLD analysis project Ga0116228, IMG submission 89694) | Host-associated microbial communities from peat moss isolated from Minnesota, USA - S1T2_Fc - Sphagnum fallax MG | ecosystem: Host-associated > Plants > Peat moss > Unclassified | place: USA... | reverse complement strand
CACAAGCTTGGTGTAGATTGTTATTGGCTTGTTCTCAACTACATAATTAGATTGCAATTTAAACATAATTTATGAAATCTTCAAAGGATTTGGAAATGAATTGTCACACTTTGCAACACCAAATTTTTTTTGGTCACATATATTTGAAGATGAGCCATGCTCCACAAGCTTATGAAGTTTTGACATTGTTTTCTTTTTTGACTTTTAAAAACATTTGTAATTTCCTCACTGAAAAAAACAATTGTGAATAATGAACAAGCATCACAAAGCACCACCTAAAAACTCCACAAATCACATTCGTCTAAATCAAGTTTCATAAAAAGTAACAAGGACAAGACCGCCTTGAAGAGATGCAAAAATGAAATGAGATTAAAAAAATCCTTAAGAGAAACATCTAGAAGTTAAAGAAGCATCTCAAATAATTGGCATCATTAAATTCAAAGTCTATCTTTGATCATCTATACTACTTTTTAAAAATATATATATTTAAAAAAACCTTGTTCTTTATGTAGTAGGGCAAGGCATTCTCTTTGGGGCCTTTAGACTTAAGCTTGTAATAATTGAGCTCCGCTCTTGTATAATAGAACCTCGGTGTACGAGAAGTTCCTTGAGAGAATGTTTCACCCTATACATGATTGTTAGGTTTGGATTCTTCCCCTTCCACTTTGATATGAAGACTGACATGCTAATGGCTAAATAGGTTTGATTGTTAAGTTTAAATTTAATATTTTTATAACCGACTTGGATCAAATCTGGCCAAACAATTTTGAATAAAATTGCAACTGAGACTGACAATGAGGCTTGCATTGCACCTGACCTCCCTTCCTGATTACTTAGTTGTTGGTTCACTGATCTCTAACCACCCTTCCTTGCCAACAAAAGCAACAGTTTTAACAAGTTAGTAGTGCACTTGGAGAAAATTCATAAGTGTACTTGAAGGGTACCTTATATTCATGCATATCCCTCCTCTAATAGAAACGGTTTGTAAGAGGGGTAATATACCTACTTATATGTGTAAGATCCCTTCCACTCTTAACAAGTAAGTGCAAGAACCCTCTCTTGGGCCTCATGATCTACATATGTTTAGGTTCATGATAGCTTTAATTAGCCTCATGATTTATGCAGGCAAAGCCCTTTGGTGGGGGACATTCCAAAAATGCTAGGCCCTAGCCTCCTCCATTTGCAGACTCAGCTATTGTCAACCTATGGCCTCACCCTTTGGGCCTTTACGCTACACTTAAAAAAGTCCTTACTCACAAAGGCAACAAGCCCTAATGGGATTATTTGAATTTGTTTTGTTCTCAATATGTAAACTCCAGTGTAACAGTCAGTCAAAAGTGACAACATACTTTTGGAAATAGTACATTGAAGTCAACTAGGAAGTAAACCGCCAGCCAAGAGTAATGAACTATGTAGTTTCAAAATGGAACTTGAGGTCAACTAAGCGATGACAGAATGTGATCCTCACTTCCCCCACCATGTTCCAGCCGTAGCGTCCTCCGTTTCCAGGACTTCTTCCCACGTTTTGAACAGGAGTTAAGTATTCGACAAGAGCCCAACGCATGTAATGGTTTTCATGTGGCTTTCTCTGCCTCCCTTTGATCCCCTTATGCAAGGTACAATGGACAGGTCTTCTTGAATGTAGCCGACCTAATCATTCTTCAACATCCACATGCCCATTGTACAAATCATGAAACCCATTACCTTATGGAATGTGCTCGGTACAGATGATTGTGCCCATTTTTCTGCCTGTTCAGAACTTTTGGCTCATCTCATGGGCCATTGTGCATGTTTTTGCTGCCGATTCAAAAAATTTGCCTCACCCTGCTGGGCTTGCCCAAATTCCTGGACTGCTCCTTACTGGGCACAATGACCTGTAGCTGACAGGTTCCACCGCACGTAATGGTTTACTTATGGCCTTTTCTGTCTCGTTTTCATCCCCTTTGAAGACACACTGGGTAGGTTATATTTTGAACAATTGCTAGTTACCGGACATTGTGCTTGTTTCATTGCCAACTTGAAAATTTTGGCTCGCCCAAATTCCTCACAAGAACCTCAATCTGCACAATGGCCTATACCAGCCCGTTCCATAGTATACGAGTCACTCCCAGCAAATCCTAATATCAACTGTCGGCTTCTCAGATACCAGGGGTTGGGCCTATGGTCCCCTGGACAACACGTGACTCATCATGCAATGACTCTTCCCTTGATGGCAACTTCAAACTAGTTCAGCTCACAGTAACACCTGCTGAACATTTCTCAAAACGTGGGACCAAATGAAAACTACATTATTGTTCCATAGTCTTTCCCATTAGAGATAGAGTCAATAGATAGCTCCACAAACCAGCCTTTTTTTTTTAATGGGCAAAGTTTCGCCACTTAGTGAAATTTTTAATTCTTTAACCCAAAAAATGGGGTTTTGGGGTTTTCTGTCTCCATAATTTTTAAGGATCAGAAAAATAGCTAGATTTTTACATCAAGTTCCAGTAGGTACCCAGGTATAGGAGGATACTTAGACTTTCATATTTCATTTATAGCAAACACTTGGCTAAAGGTTTTAATAGATGATGGCCACCTTAGTTCCATCACAAAATCATTTTGAAAAAACAGTCACCAACAACTTTTTAAAAAAAAATTGGGCAAATTTCTGCCACTTAGCCTGGTGAGAAAAAAAGTTCAGTGCAACTCATATAAATGATTTTTGTGAAAAAAGAACCAGATTTGCCAAGGATAAAAATATGAAATTAGCATATTTAGACAACAGGTTCTAGCACCAAAATATACAACGATTCTTAAAATTTTCTACTTTCATCTCTAACCTGTAGCCAAATTTGGCTAAATTCCTGTTGATGCAGTCGTTTGGTTGAGAAAATTTGGCACCGCAGCTACACAAACAAATCCAATGCCAAGGGTACAAAGGATTTTTTCTGCGGAAAATTGTGCCAAAGTTGCCATATTTTGAAAAAAGGAGTCAGAAGTCACCATATTTAGGTAATACGTTCCCCAAGGTCACCAAAACCAAGCAGGATTCTAAAACCTTTCTACTTTCCTGTCTGACCTGTAGCCAAATTTGGCTTATTTAATTCCTCTTGTGAATGATTGCCATTCCACCTACCTCACCAAATTGACAAAACAAAACCCTGGTGTGATTAGACATCACAAAATTCGAAAAATAGAAATAAATAAAATAAAAATCACTAGTCACCAAAACTCAGGGAAAAAAAAACCCCAACTTTGTTATTGGGTAGGTGGTACTAGGTAGGTATACCATTTTGTATTATTTTATGAAAAGGATTTGGAAAGAAAGTCCAAGGTTGACGCCTTTGGTTTGGGTCCGTTTTGGTCCGTCTTTCTGGAAGGTATTGACCCTTGAATTTCGGTCTTCGACGGTTCCTATTGGCTGAAATGGGTAAAAGTTCGTCCCTGATTGGCCCACTGGCCATGGCTGGCATGGCAACGGGGGTGGGGCGGGTGGCGTGGGGGGAGGGGGCCCTGCGAGTCGACGCCCTTCTTTCGCCGTTGTTGCACTCAGAATCCGCGTCCAGGATCCTCGCTCGCTACGCAGTTTTGTTTTCCGCGAGGAGGGAAGAGCGATACTCGCTGGGTTTTTTCTTATTCCCGCGGATTGCAAAATACAACACCTGCTTCTTTGTTGTCATTCTTGCTTGCTCCAGAGCGTGTTCTTGTTCTTTCTTTTGTGTTGAGTGTTTTCGCGGGATTATCGCTCAGTGCTCCCCTTCCCCGCCATGTTTCGGGACTTCTATTCTCTACTCTTTTTTTTGAAATTCTAAGTTGCGGTTCCAAGTGCTGAAGGCAGGCGGGGGAGAGTGCGGGGTTTCGAACTCTTGTCTGGTGTTACTGTGTTGCGCAGGTTCTTGCACAACATTAATAAGGTATCTCTCTCTCTCCTCCATCTCACAAAGTTCTTGGAAGGTTCTTCTTTCTTGCACAAGACTATGTTATCTATCTCCTGCCTGCATCTCACAAAGTTCTTAGAAGGTTTTTCTTTCTCGCGCAATACTAAGAGGCCTCCTCCATCTCACAAAGTTCTTAGAAGTTTCTTCTTTCCCGCACAATAATAAGCTATCTCCTTCACATCACAAAGTTCTTAGAGACCAAGTTTGCATCCACCCCTCTGTACGCCGAGGAGGGGGGGGGGTTGGGGGCGAGATGTTGTTTCTCCAGTTCTTCTCCTCGAAATTACTTATGTTGCAGCAGGGGTTTGGTAATATCTTTCGAGAGAATTCGTGCTCCAGTTTGTGTTTGTCTAGGGACCCAAAAAAAAAAAACAAACTCGAAGACTTCCTGAGATAGATATTCGAGGTCGAAGTCTGGATACGTGTTTTTTTTTTGGCCTTGAAAATTGGCGGTTAAGATTGAAGATATTGTAAGGGCGAAGAATGATCAGTAACTTACTGCTTGGAGACTACTGACCAACGCACTTACTCAAAAAATTTATTTGCCAGAGCCTGCATCGGTTTTCAAGCAATCTTTTTCAGTTTTTGCCATGTCCAGTGTTTATTCCTTGTTTGTGCTGGAGGTTTCGAGATCATCAAAAACCTTCGGCTAAATCTGGAACTGTGTTTAGTGGAAAAAAACTTTACATGATTAGACTTTATTACCGTTTGCTAATCTGTGTTCTGAGCATACAGCTTGGTTATGATTGTTTATGTCTTGCATGTTGTCCTTGTAGCTTGATCGATTTTGTAGCTAATGTAGCTTCATGGTCAAGTGCCTGTAACAAAAAATTGACAAGGTCAATACTGTTTCTGTGAGATCACCAGATCATGGAACATGTGTGTGCACCTACATCTGCAACAATGTGGTGAATGGCCTTAAACAGCAAGTGATTATTCAAGCCTATACATGTATGAAATGTCTGCAGCAACTCCTACCAAAAGATTCAGAAAAGAAACCAAGGGAAAGAGGCAGGCACTTTGGTGATGGTTTGCATTGGCTATGGCAGACAGAGAGCATCGGACCTCACGGGCACCTCAAAAAGATTTGACCGCAGCGCAGAGAGTAGCCTCAGCTGCTGCTCTAGCACTGGGCCGAGGCTTTGATGTCACATGTGATTTTCGACTACACTTCATCAAGGGCCCTCAGCAGCTTGTAAAAACTAATGAGGACAAATATAATGTTCGTATTCCAGGAGACATTATCATCCCTAATGTGTCCTGTGATATCAAGTGTATCAAAGGTGAACGGATGCACTTCAAGTCAGAAATTTTGCCATTTGTTCAGGTATTGGACACAATTGACACCATGACTAATTTCTTTCTCTTGCTCTCTTGTGGTGGGTCTGCACATAGTAATGTCCATTGTACTTCTCTTATCTGTGATTGTTGGTCTGCATACTTACAGATGTCAGCCCGGTTCAATGAAGGTGCAGCTATTCATGGGAAGGTTCCACTAGGTTTGTTCAATTCCATGTATGGTTTCCACGGGCATTGGCAAACAGATCAACAGTCCACCAAAGGGCTTGCTCTTGATGGCTGGTTTATTTCCCTTTATAGTCTGCAACTGACCAGTACAGCCTTGACCTTATGTGATGAAATTAAGCAAGCAGTTCCACCTTCATGGGAGCCACGGGCTTTGGCAAGGTCAGGTGTTTCCTCTCTCCCTCTCTTCCAATGACAGATTACAGAATGAAATACATCACCTACAAATCTTCCTTTCCTGAACTTGAGATGAAAAATATGCTGGTTATTGAAGTTTGTATGAATAAGCGAGTTTCAAGAGACTGAGGTGATGTGGCTCGTATGCTGCTCTGCCAGCTTCATCGAGAAATATGGGACACATATTATCACTAGTGTGAAGATTGGTGGGAAAGACGTGATATATGCACGACAGCATCAGTCATCAAGTGCATCCATCATCCAAGTCCAGAAAATCATACAAACCATGGCAGACAAAAGCTTTCTTGGTCATACAAATGATCAGAACAGCAAAGAGAACATCTGGAAAGAGAAGGTAGGCCTTTGCAAACCTCAGGTGGCCCATCAATAATGTCAAATCATGTGCTGTACGGGTCGTTAGGTCAGAATTGCAATATATGTGCACCACCAGAGATAGATTGGGGAGGATTTTGACATTTTCATTGCTAGCACCCTGTCCCCAATTAGAACAATTATTGAAAGATGTAAGAAGTAAGATTGGAACATAGAGAACTCTACATGGGTTCTGAATGTGCTCATCATACATCAGGTTCCAGATTCCTATGCAACCTCGAGAACAGCTGCTCGGTTGAACCTGGAGATGCCTCCAATGTCCTTTGCTAAAGAAGTGAGATATCATTCCTTTACTCTGAATGCCTCATTATGTTTCAGTTTTTATGTCAACAATTCTGGAACAGTTTAAAGAAAGGCTTCAGTTTTAATGTAATGTCTTCATATGCACTGCCCTATGCTGAAAGCGGCATTTAGGCATTTGATTTTTCTGCTTATGAAAGTCTGCAAGTGTACATGCAGGGGGTTGATATAATCCCAAAGCGGAGGGGAGGTGATATAAATACAGGAAAAAGTCATCAAGACTGGTTATCCACTATATCAAGAATCCCAGATGTCATAGCAATGACATTCGTTCCCATAAGCTCTCTCTTAGGAGGTGTACCTGGCAGTGGATTTCTGAGTCAAGCTATCAAATTATACCTGCGATGTATGTGTCCTCTCTCGCCCTGTTCCTGAGCTTGATTATGTTGGACACAATTTGCCTTCTATAGCAGAAGTTCTATAGAAAATAGTACAACTATTTGGTTGAGATTGTGACATCCGACCAATGCTTCAGAAGAGTTGTGGAGTTTATTGAAGAGTTAAAGATCCTGTGAATGTTTCTGAATCTTGTGTTTTGCTGAGATAAATGTCCATTGCATGACAATAATCATCTTTTTGGTGTCTACAGTTAAGCCTCCCATTGAAGAATTGGAGTGCTTCCTAGAGTTTCAAATTGCAAGACAGTGGTCACCTCCTGCATTTGAAATGACAGTGGGTCCTCAGAGGAAGGAGTCTACCTTGCCTGTACTGCAATTCAGTTGTCTCGGCTCTAAGCTCTTTGTCAGTGGCCGTCAGGTTGGTGGACATCAGATCTTAGTCATGAGCATTGATCTTTAACATCTTGTTACTCCCATCTATCACAATCTGCTGTTTTTTTATTGATAAAGTTCTGGAATTCCAAGCTGTGTTTTGGTTTATTGCTGAGGCTTTGATTGTTATACACAGGTGACAGTTGGCAGAAAACCAGTGACAGGGCTCCGACTGTGTTTGGAAGGCAAGAGGCGGAATAGACTGGCAATTCATGTGAACCACTTGTCAACACTTCCACGACTTTTTCAACCTTACTGGGGCTCCCATATCTCCATTAGAGAACCTGAATGGAAAGAGCCTACACGAACAGACACTAGATATTTTGAAGCTGTCCAATCAAATAGTTACAGCCATGTTTGCACCAACCCTGTAGAGTGGCCTGATGATAGCGCATATATTGTAACTGGATGTCAGCTCAAGGTACAGTCTGGTCTTGTTACAAGTGGCCATGATATTGTTGTCCAGATTGTGACTGATCATGTGTCCTGCTAAGGGAGTCAGAACTACTTACACTCTGGAGAATAGCATCACCAGGTGGAGGTCTTTATCTGAGGTTTGTTTTGGTTTGTAGATGTCTCAGTTCTGGTTCTGTAACCATATCTGAGGGATGTTTAACTCAGTATGGTTTGATTCCAGGTGTGGGAGCCAGGAAGAAGAAATGTTCTGTATTTGAGGTTGCAGTTCTCTGAGGTTCCTGGTTGCTCTGTACGACGATACATGTGGGACCATACACCTGCTTCCTCTCAAAAGTCTGGATTTTTTTCACAGCTTGGATTCAGTACCACATTTACAGGAGCACTGAACCAAAACAAAGAACCTGTATGTACTCCCCCATTTATGATCTAGAGCTTAATTTCTGTGAAGAAAAAGATTTTGAGGGGCAGGTTGTTTTCAGATGATCCTGCTGTCATTTCCAGGTAGTTTTTGGGAGAGAGCATCACAAATGTGAAGGATAAAGAGATGCACAGCTTGTTGCAATGCTGGGTGGGATTCTGTTTATAGTCAGCATTCTCATGTTGTAGGTGTCTGTAAGAATCTGCAGCATATGGTGTGACTGTTGTGAAACTAGAACAGAAGTCTACTCACAGTGTTACATTAATTCTGATTGTTTGTTTGGGGATTTGTTGCTACAGGCCCCATTTAACCCTAACTCAAGTATCTGCACTGTACAACCCAAGACACCTGTGGGGAACCCTAAATTGTTGAAGTATGTGGATGTCACGGAGATGGTCAAGCAAGCACAAGACAAGCCTGGGCACTGGCTGGTTACAGGGGCAAAGTTGGCTGTAGAGGGTGGAAAGGTCTGCATCCATGTCAAGTATTCAATATTGCTCTATCCCATGTGAATTGTTTTTTGTACTTGCAAGACAATCTGCAGTACTGCCAAGAGGAACTTCCATGGAGGACAAGGTCCAACTGAATACATGATATGCAATGTTCTGTTATGGTGCAGGGGTGTTTCTCAACACCCTTGTGACATTGTTTGATTTTGGCAAAGCATCTTAAGAGTGTCCTGTTTACAGGGATGTATCTGGGGATCAGATACTAGAAAAAGGTCTTGCCATCTCCTAGAATTATCCCTTTTAACAAATCGAATTATAAGAAAGTTAAGGTACAAGGTCGTCATGCAAGCCAGCATGAGCTTGTTGCATTCTTTTGTTCTAAACTGCATTCAGTTTTTTGTTTCTAGATGAGAAGAAAGTATAATGGTTTTTATTATAGGGATAGGTGTATCACTATCCAACCCATGCTAAAAAGAGTAACAAATCAAAGGTGCCCCTCGCACATGACAAGCTTCAACTTTCAATATTGGGTGTACAAATATGGTTGATAATTAGGGGATCATTTGATGCCTGAAAAACGTCTTCTCTGCCTACTTGCTGTATTATTTGGCACCAGTGCGGTGTGGATATAGGTTTACCTTTTCCTTTGGATAACTTATTTATGACTTTGCTACTATTATGATATCAACAGGACAAAAGCAAATAGAAATGTGCAAAGTTCACAGCACTGCTGGTTCTCAATAAACAACTACTGCAATGTACATTGATCTTCAAGTCAGTGGGATTCATTATTATTATTTATTATTATTTTATTTATTTCAGTTTTCTGACCATCCCCAGAAATGTTTAGTGTTGGTTCAACATGTTTATAAGAAGACTGTAGAAAATTGGCAAAAGCAATCCTCATTTGTGAGGCGAGCAGGCAGAAATGTGTTGCTACAGAATTTATTCTAATTTGTGGGGTCCTCTTTTATGGCAATAGAAACAAAGATACTTAATAAGGTAAGACTGTATTTCCATGCGAGCCCTACATATGCTACTTACCTTCATAAACCGAATTTCATTGAAGTTCATCCATATGCGAATATTATATTGTAGATTTATTTTTTATATTATTCTAGTGATGAATCATTGGAGTTAGTTTAGGTAGGTCAACTTTAAGTTCTTTTAATCAGAGTTGTAGTCATGACTTGGATGGTTTCAAATTAAAATTTGTTTAGCCCATTCTCAAATAAAAAGGTATGGAAAGATGTGTTTTTAAATCTCTGACTTTTTTTTAAAAAAATCCTCACAACACCACATTCACAAATAAATTTTCAATATCTTCTCCATCAATTTGCATTTCATTCCTCTTCAATTGAATTTGACTCAATTACATTTTAATCCAATATGTATATGAATTCAATTTATAAATTTAAATTCAATTCAAATTGCATCCAATTTCATTCAATATTTTCATTTAAATGAAATTTAATTTTCACAAAATATGTTTTTTTCCATCAATTAATCAATTGAGTGATAGTGCATGGAGCCCAAGTTAATTGATTATTGACAAAAATTTGTTGAACCTGCCCTTATGTTACACTGTATTACACTATGGTTCATGGCAGTGTTTGTTTTTTTCAATTTCGTGATTTTTTTTCTTGACAGATCTTGAATCTGGGCCATTTTTCTAATTTAAAAAATCTTTGTATAAGTTGAAATCAAATATTTCAGGTCAGAACGCTGCAAAATTAACAGTGCAAAATGCAATATCAACATAAATAATTAAAATTAAAATTCTCATTTCAACAAATAGAATATTCCTGAAGATTTAATATTTTTCTTTCACAATTTTTTAAATTTTTACATTTTCTGAAAATAATCTAATTAGTGTGGGAAGCTGGCACGGTAGTACAGTAGTAAGGGATATCTGTAGACCAAAAGGTCCCAAAAATCATGAGGTCCTTAGATGAGAGAGGTCCCCATCGAAAGCCATCGTCACGAGGTCCTTTTTATTGATGAAGCCCCGAGACGAACGAACCAACCAACCAACGAGGTCCTAAATTCCGGCCCTACCACCAGAAACCGAGTCTGTGAAAGAGACGTACCACAAGATCCACCAATCATATCAAGACACGTGTCACACTTCCCCCCTCTCATTGGCGCAATTGAGCTTCACAGGATAAGGTCCTATCTTCCTCGCTCTCGTGTGTGTGTGTGTGTGTGTGTGTGTCTCTCTCTCTCTCTCTCGTCCTTCCCCCCTTCTTCTTCTTCACACTGTTCGCAGCAGCGCCAGCAGCAATCTCCGCACACATCGTCTTCTGTCGCAATTCTGCACCCACGGAAGTGTTTTTTTTTTCCTGAGAAATAATTACATTTTTGCTCTGAGATCTTCTTCTTCAACAGCCATGGCTGCTGCCCTTGCTTCCACTTCCAGCGTTGCTTCCGCGGCGACATGCTTCGTGCAGAAGTCGTTCCCCAGCAGCTGCAGCCAACGATCTGTCGCTAGACCCGTCGTTGGTAAGCAGAGCTCCCTAATCTTCTTTGCTGCACTGCCAGGTTCCAGTACTTCCTCATCTCCCTGATCTTCCTCCTGCTACAGGTTCCAGTACTTCCTCAGTACGTCCCTGATCTCTTCTACTGCTGCAGGTT
>Ga0116228_10005828_pt1 | contig 10999 bp, 9 predicted proteins | sample S1TSphfallax_2_FD_89694 | JGI IMG/M metagenome (GOLD analysis project Ga0116228, IMG submission 89694) | Host-associated microbial communities from peat moss isolated from Minnesota, USA - S1T2_Fc - Sphagnum fallax MG | ecosystem: Host-associated > Plants > Peat moss > Unclassified | place: USA... | reverse complement strand
TTTTTACAAAAACTTAAAAAAAAGCCCAGGTTCACTTATTTATTTTTTTTGATTATGGGGGGATTTTTAGAAAAAAAAAAAAAGAAAAAAAATATAAAAAAAAAGTTAAAGGAAAAAAAATCGACAAAAAAAGTAAACCCCCTAGACTTTATTGTAGTAAAAGTAAAAAAACACGCATTTTGGACCCAAGAGGGTTGTTTAACCCGGTGTTGGGCGGGTATTAGAACCTGAGACAAACAACCCCCTCCGGTTTTCAGGACGGTTCTTCAAGTTCGTAGCTGTGGTTCTCAAAAAAATAAAAATAAAAAGTATGTATCCGGTTTTCTTATACACTAACCACGGCTCTAATTAATTTATTAATTTATTAATTTATTATTATTTGTTTGTTTGTTGTGGAGAACGTCAAATAACCGCCTATAAAACCACCGGTTCTTTAGGGGTCCTATCCAGTGATTTTTTTCTTTTCTTTTGCAAATTTGGAAATAAGAACCGGCGGTTCTTTGAGTTGTAATTTGGACAAGCCTGACGGTAATTTAAATAAACAGATTGATTGACTGAGAGCTAGAGAACAGCCGGTTCCGGGTCACCAAGAGAGTCTAAGGATCCGGCGGTTCTCTGGTTCTGAAAATGGGTAGGTAGAAAACGGAGCCGGCGGTTTTTTAACAACGCCGGATACCCGCCCACAACCGTGTGTCAACCCGGGTTAGTTGCGGAAGCTAACCCAGGTTGGCAGTGGCAGAGCTAGGGCATGGACTTAGACGGAGAAGCTCCGTCGTCGCTTGCTTCGCTTTCCTGGGCGATAGCGATTTCTCGAGGTCCTCTGCGCTTGTCCGATCCGAATCCGTTTCCCGCGATGCGCAAACCACTTGTTGTGGTCGCTTGGAGCTTGAAGCCCTGCTCCCGCTGAAGAATTTGATGTCTTTGAAATTCAATTTCTGCGCTGGGAAAGGAAGGAAGAAGTAAGCAAGGGTTCTTCTTCTTCTTCCTCTTCTCCCTCCCTCCCTCCCTCCCTCCCTCTCTTTCAATCTGGGATGCAGAGTGCGTGGGAAAGCTTCAAGGCGGCGGTGACAACTCTGTCTTCACGGTAAATTTTTTTTGCCTTCAACTGATGAAGTAGGTGTCAGATAGTTTTTTTGTTTTGTGAGGGAGGAGAATGGCGTAGAAGTTGTCAAACAAGTTTGTTTTGGTTTTCTTTTTTCTGTAGTCATCGTCGTCATCATTATACTCTTTTGCGGTTAGAAGGTTTGAGTACATAGTGCCGGGATTGAGAATGCGATCTTTACGATTTTCAAGTCTTCGGTGGGCATCATGTCCCGGTTTTTGCGCTTTTCACTGGTTTACTCAAGCTTTCTGTATTGCAAAAAGACTGGCCTAGGGTTTAGTAATGAAGTGAGTATGTGTGGGTTTTAGGTTTTTTCTCTCTGTGTGTACTTGTGATAGTGATTCATCCTCCAGAGAATATTGTCAGCTTGACTTAACTGGTGTTCAATTTTGCAGTTCGATGTCTCTTCTTCAATTGAGCCATGTATGATGATGCCTTGGAGCATTTGCTGCCATGTACCTTTGTGATTTGATGTTTTAGCAGCATGCATGATTCATGTGGGAAGAAAGAGACATTCTCATGCAGTTCATGGTCCATTTGACAACAACACTGCAACAGTTGGTTACTCATCTTATTATATGTCTTTGCAGACAGAAGAGAGAGACAGCAATCTCTATGTGGTTGTGTGTCTCTTCAGTGCTTTTGCAAAGAGCTGTTGGGATCCTAGCTAGTCTCCGTATAGCAGAGACAACCCGTGAAGTGACAAGCTAGGAATGTGATGATTTTGACCAAAGCTGGTCATCAGCGAATGGCAGATCATTCTCAAAATGGACTTCTTGAGCGTGACATTGAACAGGTACAGAACTATTTGCCTTTTCTTCTCCCTGCTTGTCATGGAATCCCTATTGGCTTCTAGACTTCTTCTCCTCTTTCTCTAAGGCAAGCTGGATCTAGCTCTCAGTTGAACAGGCATTCGAGGTCCTTTGGGAAGTTTCTTTGTTCAACATTCAGATGCATTTTTTGCATCTTGACTGATTGCAAATGGTCATGACACAATCTTAGCTAATTGCCGTTGGACAGCTCTCTTGTGTCATTAAGCTACATGTGCAAATGAATTCTGAGAAACATGATCAATGTACACTATTTTGGGACAGTATTAGATGTCACTTTTGAACCTTTCAAAGACTGTGTTCTCTGTGCGATGACATTTTAGGTCTGGAGTTGTAATGCAATCTGAGGAGGATAGTATGTCACCATAATAAGGAACAAGCCTATGGGTGAGTTGTGTCTTGGGTTCAGGTGTTTTGTTGCAAAGTATTGTAATTGGATGCCTGAAATTTCTAATTGGCATCATATTCCTGGTGCTGATCTATACTCTGCTTAGTGAGACACTTCAGCTCTCTCTATCCAATACATGAGATCCCTAGTCTGTCCTGCACAAATGAGTAGTCCGGTAGAGATGGTGCAGTTTAGGTTTTTGTATATAATCTATATGGGCAATCCATAACCTACCTAGTGTTATCATTGTCTGTATGTGTATCTGGAGATGTCGCTTACCCAGGTTGTCAATAGCTACTTCACATCAGTTGACTTGCATATGTTTTTGTGTATTGATTGTTTTCTGTTTCAGCTACAGGGGTTGTCAAAAGCTCTAGACAATGTTGTGATGCTGTCAAATTAACCAAGGCTGGCAACAGATATAGCTCAAAATAGTCCAGTCCGCAGTTTTGTCTGGCTGGTGGTTGTAAGCTTCTGTGCAAGCTGAATTCTGTTATTTGGTTGCTTTGTTGTGAAGGCAATCACTGCTTTGAAGAAGGGTGCACAGCTTCTCAAGTACGGTCGCCGAGGAAAACCCAAGTTTTGCCCTTTCAGGCTTTCTGCTGTGAGTTGCCAGTTCTTGAAACTTCTTCATTATTGGAAAGCAAGTTAAGTACTGGGTTCTAGACTGATATATTTACTTCTATGTTCACTATTTGTCCTTCACTCTCCATGTGATTTTAGGTTTCCTCACTGTTCTATGTTGAGTTGATGCTAACTCTGGCAACAACAGCAGCAAATGGGAACTGTTTAGGTCAGTGCAGATACACTAATGTGTGCTAAAAAGGTTCACATGAAATGACCCTCTTTTCTCCCAAAGAAAGGATCTGTAAGATGTGGTTGGTGATCATTCAGTGTGTTGCAATCCACGACAGGAAGAGAAGGGGACATACTTTGTGGTCTTATTCTTGCTTATGTGCTATCTTCATAGTTCTTTGGGGCTGAGTGATTGTGGCTTGCCAATAGGATGAGTGTGCACTGATTTGGTATTCTGGAAAAGAAGAGAAGAAGCTTTGGTTGAGCACAGTGTCCAGGATTGTACCTGGGCAACGTACTGTGAGTCCTTACTTGATCCCCATTTTGTTGGTCAACAGTTGTGATGGAAGACTCTACATGTATCACTTGAGTTAGTGGATGGCATTTAGTATTGGTATTGCTAGTTGTTTGTATCTTTCTTGCTTGCTTATGTGGACTGAGTTCTCATGTGGGGTGTATTAACACATGTGAGACACTGTTATGTTTCTTTGCAATGTTGGAAGATCTTTTCTTTGTGATTTCACTTGTATTCTGTTGTCCAAGTGGTGATGTTCTGCAGTCTACATGATCTTTTGATCTTGATCACACTCTCATGACATCTTTTTCTGCACCAGGCTATTTTCCAGCGGCACCCATGGCCAGAGAAGGAGTATCAATCATTTTCTCTGCTGCATGACAATGAGCAGCACTCTTTAGATTTGGTGAGCCTGGAATCCTGTGTAACCCTAGTTCTAACATAGACTTCTTAGGGTTTCTATCAAAGGTCATGAGGTGTGAAGCACTATCTGACTATGGTAATTTTGTAATAGACTCTAGGAGTAAGGTGTGTTCAAATTAATTTGCAGTGGTGTTCAATGCACAGATATGCAAGGATAAAGATGAGGCTGAAGTTTGGTTTGTTGGACTTGAGGTGGCCATCTCTCGAGCTCATTTGCAAACACCAAGGTTTCACTCAGAGATTGAGGATGCCCCTTCATTTGGTTCTATGAGCCCTTACCTTCCCACACGAAAGAGTTCTCCTTTGATCTCACGCTTTGACAGCACTGACAGTCTGCATCAGGTGGGTGTTTGTGACATCTTGAGACAGGGTTGCAAGTAAGAGAACCTAAATGTGTGCAGGATTTCAGTTCTTGTGCAGTCACAGAGTTGAGAAGAAGTGCCTCAAGCAGGATCTACAGGAGGCCTTGATTCTAAGTGCAGCATGTGTAGCCAGAATAGAGGCTCTATATGTTCATTTAAATTTCCTCTGGGTCCCAATCTGCCAGAGCTAATGCAGCCTACTTCATTCTCTCACTCTTCTACTAGGTAGTTATTGGATTACATAAATTTTTGGAGGAGTTTGTTCATTGCCTGTTGTCTACATGTTTGTGATGGATTACACAGTGGGATCAAAAAAACCTTTGCTCCAGTAACCTGGCCTTTTAGGATATGTATGTTTTCATTTGCTGAGCAAACATTGCTCTTATAGACCTTGTTTCTGTTGCAGGAGGGGGGAGACACATTCAAGATTTTGAGTCCCATTAGTAGTCCTCATCATCTAGGAGTAGACAGAAGTTACTTAGCAGGAGGATTGATTACAGGGGAATCAAGGAACACATTCCTTGAGACAGGATCTGTTGCAGGCTCAATGCATTCAAGCAGTTCAGATATGGGTTCAGATAGCATGAATGCAAATATGAGACTGCCAGGTGGAGGTCTTTCTGATAATTACAGGATAAGCATGTCCAGTGCTGTAAGCTCTTCCAGCCAGGGGTCAGGCCATGAAGAGGCGGATGCCTTGGGTGATGTTTTCATGTGGGGTGAGGGTGTGGGCGATGGAATTTTAGGGGGTGGTGTACATAGGATTGGCATTGCTGCTGGACGAAAATTGGATGCTCTCCTGCCCAAGCCTCTGGAAGCAACTGTTGTTTTAGATGTGCAGTATATTGCATGTGGAGCAAGGCATGCGGCACTGGTAACTAAACAGGGGGAGGTATTTTCTTGGGGAGAGGAGTCAGGCGGTCGCTTAGGTCATGGAGTCGATTGTGATATCCCACATCCCCAGCTTGTGGATGCCCTTGCAGCTACAAACATTGAACTTGTATCGTGTGGGGAATACCACACATGTGCAGTCACTCTATCGGGGGATCTCTACACTTGGGGTGATGGCACACACAACTTTGGGTTGCTTGGCCATGGTAATGATATCAGCCACTGGATGCCCAAGCGAGTAAATGGGCCTTTGGAAGGAATTCGGGTGTCATCAATTGCATGTGGGCCTTGGCACACAGTGCTGGTCACTTCTGCTGGACAGCTTTTTACCTTTGGCGATGGGACATTTGGTGTGCTTGGACATGGAGATAGGAAGAGTGCATCTGTGCCCAGAGAGGTGGAATCTCTGAAGGGATTGAAAACTGTAAGGGCAGCATGTGGGATCTGGCATACTGCTGCGGTTGTTGAGGTCATGGTTGGGTATTCAAGTGCAAGCAACTGCTCTTCTGGAAAGCTCTTCACTTGGGGTGATGGGGATCAAGGAAGGCTAGGCCATGGAGACAAAGAGCAGCAATTAGTCCCAACATGTGTAGCAGCAGTTGTTGACCATAATTTCCGCCAGGTCGCTTGTGGTAACAGTTTGACAGTAGCACTGACAACATCAGGACAGGTTTTCACAATGGGTAGCACTACATATGGACAACTAGGGGATCCCCAGGCTGATGGGAAACTGCCAGGGCTAGTTGGAGGAAAACTATGGGAAGCTTATGTGGAGGACATTTCATGTGGGGCACATCATGTTGCAGTTTTGACCCACAAGTCTGAGGTCTACACATGGGGTAAGGGTGCAAATGGCAGGCTTGGTCATGGTGACACAGAAGACAGGAGTTCTCCCACTCTTGTTGGGACCTTGAAGGATAAGCAAGTGAAAAGTATTGCTTGTGGTGTAAGCTTCACAGCTGCTATATGTTTACACAAATGGCCATCAGGTGCTGACCACTTGCATTGCTCAGGTTGTAGGCAGCCTTTTGGTTTCACAAGGAAACGACACAATTGTTACAACTGTGGACTTGCATTCTGTCATGCATGCAGTTCAAAAAAGGCTCTGAAAGCAGCATTGGCCCCCAACCCTAGCAAACCATATCGGGTTTGTGATTCCTGCTATAGTAAGGTGAAGAAGGCTACTGACACTGGGGGCTCATCTGTAGGAATTTTGTCCAGAAGGGGAACTCCCAACCGAAGAGCTATTGAAGCCAAAGAGATTTCAGTGAAATCAGAGCTTAAGTTGCCAAGACCACAACCTCCAACACATAGATATCCCAATGGTTTTGATACATTTAAGCAGATTGAGGGAAAGCTGGGGGCAAAGCTCATGAAAAGACCAGAGGCCTTTTCCAGCCGTGTTTCTCCTGCACCAAATGGGTTTCTGTCACTTGCATCATGGGGTAGTGTGAATGTTCCTACCACTTTTAAGTCTGAATTCAAATCTTCCCACTCAGATCCCAAGGCCTCAATAGTCTCCTCAATCTCTGTCCCAGCACCCAGAGCTGTTTCCAGGGCAGTGTCCCCTCTGTCAAGGAAGGCCAGTCCCCCTCGATCCACAACACCCACTCCAACCATTAGTGGCCTAACTACTTCAAAGACAATAGTTGAAGAATTGAAGAAGACAAATGAGGGATTGATTGAGGAGAATCTCAAGTTGAGGTCACAGGTACTTGCATTTCTTCATCTCTTGATTTAAGATGACATGACTTGCAGAAATGTTGCATCTGTGGTGTAACAAGACTTTGCAGTAGTTTGCAAAGAAGATGGTGAATCCCCTACACAAGCGACCTGAAATGCTGTCTTGTGTGGAGGTTGCTCAGGAGTCTTTGCAAGACTTCTAAGCTGATTCCTGTGCAACAATAAGAAGTCGATCCTAGTTGTATGCAAGTTTGACTAAGCAGATTTTGAGCTCATATTTCTATTTTTCCTGGCTCCTCTAACTTTGTGAAGCTACTGATGTTTGATTTCTATGTTGATTCTGCTGTCGCTACTGGCATGCCAGCAATGGCTTACATCTATGCTTTTATGTTCACCAGATTGAAAGCATGACTCGCCAGTTCCAAATCCAAGAGAAGGATGTGCAGCGCTCTCAACAACAGCTACAGAATGCCATTTCCATGGCTACCGATGAGGCTGTAAAATCAAGAGCTGCAAAGGAGGTCATCAAGTCTCTCACTGCCCAGGTATCTCATCTAAGTGCTGCAAAGTTGTTTCAACTGTAAGCTGCATCTTGTTCTGGTCTGCTTGATCTTGATCTGCTGTTTGTCTATGGAAGCTCTTTCAAGCAACACCCTGTCAAAAGCCAGGTTAACAAGGAACAGGGAACCCTGAACATGTTTGTGTCCTATGCTAAAAAGGTTATGTTGCAAAGTTGACTTGGCATGTGGGTTGTGTTTGACCTCCTGCTGTTGTTTCCACATTAGGCTCTCAATTCAGTCCTGTCCATGTTAGACAGTGGCAGTTGGTGAGTTGACCAACTGAATTCAGTGAATGCTTTGTATTTTCGTACCAGTCTTGTTTGGGACTGAAATTCTTGATGCATTTTGCAGCTTAAAGAAATGGCAGAAAGACTACCAATGAGTGGCTTTAGACATGGAAGGTTGGGTTCTATGTCTGCTGGTCAGCAGGATTCTCAGAATGGTGTGCATTCCATGGTCACTCCTCAGATGCTGGCACCACCTGATGGTGAGGGCATTCAGTCAGGGCCTCAGAGGAATAACGTTAGTGCTGGGCTGGCCAATGTTCCAGATGTGGATGTGATTGGTGTAGGCAGCCCCCATACAGTGTCAAGCCCTCATTCAGTCTTTGACTCTTTTTCTGTTGGGAGTCCACGGACTGCTTCAAGTTTTACTGGCACTGAGGATGATCTTGGAGGCTTACAAAGTAGGCCTATAACAGCAATGCGAGCAGCTAATGGTTTTTCAGAAGGGGATACAAATGGATTGGAAACAGTATCCCAGAATGATGATGGGGCCAGGACAGTGGGTAGTTCCTTTTCATCTGAAAATGGAAGAGTTGCTGAAGCAGAGTGGGTAGAACAAGATGAACCTGGTGTTTATATCACGCTTACATCCTTACTGGGTGGAGGCAGGGATCTGAAGCGCGTACGATTCAGGTACCTGTTCTTCAATCTTGAAGAGATTGATTGCTTATAGGTCCCATCAGTCTGGTGCTTGGTTGCTGGTCTAGATGCAAAGTGGATCTCCTAGAATTGGCAGGTGGAAAAAATTGCCTTCTGGAGTTTCAATTTTTGTGACTTTTGAAATTTTATGAGACTTACTAGCTGTGGCTACTGAATCTGCAGTCGAAAACGGTTTAGCGAGAAGGAAGCAGAACAATGGTGGGCAGAGAATCGGATCAGGGTGCATGAACAATATAATGTGCGTGGAGGTGTTGACAGGGTTAATAATACAACTGGGTTGCCATCCTTGGGGGCAGGATTGAGACCAGGAGAGTAGGGAAGTTATCTTTCTTTGTATATGCCTGTCACCAGCTGACACAGGCATTTCAGTACAGACCCTTTGAAGTTCTAGGTCACTCTGGCTGGAATGTAAACAGAAGTGGAGGCTGTTTGTATCAACCTCCTTAGTTCCTTGACCAATCTATTGTTCCAACTGGTAACACATTGTTGCCCTCAACATTTGAATCAAGTGCATAAGTGCATTTGATTGTGCTGCTTCTTAATTCGTGGCATTGCTGCAACTATTGCCATTGCTGCTTTGACAGCCAGAGAAGTGCAAGGGTCATCTCTGCAGTGGGAGATCTCTGTCTGATAGCTGGTTGGTTGCTGCAGCCTTCAGGATATATGACTGCGAGAATCTTACTTACCCTGCTTGATTCAGTGATGGTGTGTCTATAAGCAGAGTGGAAGAGAGAAGTGGGGGGAAGATGGAAGGGATGTTGAAAGCACAAACTAGTACCAGTATTTTGGTCCAACTCAAGAGGGTGTGGGCTACCAAATGTTCACAGTTTCAAACTTGGAGTTTTGCCAGCAAAGTTGAGGAAGATGAAGGCTGCATGAGCACTCCTGTGAGTACTTCTTCCTTGCCAGAAGTCTTTTTGTGTATTAGATGAACTTGTTGAGGCTGATTAGAGGGTGATTTATTTTGTGATACAACCCAAGTGGGATTGTTGACCATCCACTTGCAGGCTTTCTAATGTACGGCACTGTCCCAAGTTGCACAAATGTTAAACATACCCTGGGAAGCCTGAAGGTGTCGAATATTGTATGCTCCCTATTTGTGAGCAAATCTTGAGCATATGTTCTTTTTTTGGGTTGCAATTTCAGATATGGTGTATGCTTACCACAGATTCATATTTCCTTCTTGATCTGCAGTGTGAGTCTGCTGAGCAGCAAGTGTTTGAAGCATGCTTCTGAAGAAGATCAAGAAGCTGGTGTGTTAGAAAGATATATTGGTCTGGCAGTATGTGGCAGACATGCAATCTCTTTGCCAACAAAGATGCAAGCTGTGAATATAGCCAGTGGTCTTGAATGGAGAAACAATGTACATAAGCTTTAGACTACCCAAGCAGTGGCAACTATGGCAGTTGGAGCTGGGGAGAAGCATGATGGTGGATATCTCCTCTACAAGAACCAGAAAATGTGCAAAAGCCAGTAGAAATACATACCTCTACAATTGCATGCAGGTTACAAGAACCCACCACTACATTTATTTACTGCTTTGTAGATGCATATGTGAGGTTGCCTTTTGCATATGGCTGGGGCATACAGCGACCCACAATGGCAATGAGTGATTCTTATGTACTTCTAGCTAGCTCAATAGTAGGTAGGAAGTGCTGACCTTTTAGTTGTCTAAGTGTATCAGATCTGAGAAATTGGGGGATGTGGGCACATCAAAACTGAAACCCAAAGTGAAAGTTCACCTCCTCATTTGTAGTGTTCCTTCCTCAGAAAATGCCTGTCAACTGAGTAGTCCCCAAGAATGCACTGAATTCTGCTATGGAGGTTATACAGAAGATTACATATAGAGGAATCCTCTGTGTCTCTGCCAACAAGATTTGATTCTTCACCCTCTTGTTTATCTTCATTTTTTTGGAGACTTTTGGACTCCTGTAAAGGGATGATGGAATCATCCAAATTTCCTCCCAAAGATCTGGAATCCCTATGTTTCCACAGTTTGTGTGATAAGTTAATTTGAATTTCATTTGTGGCATAGTCGACTTGATGGATTGCTCATCATGGGTCTTCTGGTGTTCTCTAGTTTAGCCAGAATTATGACCTTTGCCTGTTGGCATCAACTAAGTCTTCTATTTTTAGTTTATTTTTTGAAAAACTGAAACAGAAATCCTGATGCTTCAGAAATTGGTGCACTGAATGCAAACTTTTGAGTGTTTTTCTTCACCCCTCTAGTGCAGGTAATGCTCCAGAGCTGTGCTCCTGCATTCAGGCAATGAGATGTAATAATGTACATGGGAGGCTCTTCAGTGTGAAGCAAGGGCCAACTAGTCATAGAGAGAAATTTGTGGTGGACCAGTCAAGTGGTTATAGAGGAAATTTGTGTTGGTCCACTGACAGTGGACATGGCACATAATCTCTGCATTGGCTACTTGGATTGATCAGCTGAGATTCCAGATCAACCTTGAAGCACATAAAACACATGGAATCTGCTCGAGGGCTGAGACTGGTGTGAAGTTACAAAGGAATGGAATTTTGTAAACAGTGCACCTCACTGTGGTGGGGTTTTCGACATCTGTGAACTACTTACTGCACAGATGTTGGGAAACACATTGGTGGGCCAGCTGACTGGAGAAGCACTCTGCAAGAGTGGGTATGATTGTGGGATTTGCTTCAGTTTTGAATTATGTGGAATTGAGCATGAATCAAAGGATGTACTGAGTATCAATTTT
>Ga0116228_10005827_pt1 | contig 10999 bp, 6 predicted proteins | sample S1TSphfallax_2_FD_89694 | JGI IMG/M metagenome (GOLD analysis project Ga0116228, IMG submission 89694) | Host-associated microbial communities from peat moss isolated from Minnesota, USA - S1T2_Fc - Sphagnum fallax MG | ecosystem: Host-associated > Plants > Peat moss > Unclassified | place: USA... | reverse complement strand
TCCTGCGTGATGTCCGGCGAAAGCCTGACATCGAACCCAGCATTTTGCAGCAGCGAATCAAGCGCGCGCATGCGCGGCGTTTCCGCGCCGTTCATTTCGCCATAGGTAAGGTCGTGTAGGGGGGAAAGCTGCACAACCCGGCCTTGCCCATCCAGCGTCCCGCCGATTTTGCTCAACCCGCCGATAAGCGCGTTGCCGAAACGGCCGGCAATGGCATCCACATGCTTCATGCCGTTCAGCACCGGCAATATCATCGTCTCCTGCCCTACCGCCGGCGCAATATCGTCCAACGCCGCGCCAAGCGAAAAGGCTTTTACGGTGAGCAGCACAACATCGAACGCGCGCTCAATTTGCGCCGCTGCCACTAGCTTTGGCGTGATGGAAAAATTGCCGTGCGGGCTGACCACATGCAGCCCGCCGGCCAACTGTGCGGCGCGGGCGGCGCGCACCAGAAACGTCACGTCCCGGCCGGCCTGGGCCAACCTGCCGCCGAAATAGCCGCCGGTTGAACCGGCGCCGACGATGAGAATGCGCATCCCTTTCTCCTTTGCGCAAATCTAACCGCAAATTTCTGCGCTGGCGAGGATTCTCCTGGCAACCCTGGCAAACTTATATAACAATGCTGGCATGGACATGTTCGCCGCCTTCGCCGCCGCCGTACAGCCGCAAACCCCATTGCGGGCGGCCATAAACGCCGCGTATCGGCGCCCGGAGCCGGAATGTTTGCCGCCATTGCTGGAGCAAGCAGCACTTGAGCCGGCGCAGGCGGAGACGGCGCGGAACCTCGCGCGTCGTTTGGTGGAGGCGCTGCGCCGGCGCAAGAAGTCTGGCGGGGTGGAAGGGCTGATCCACGAATATGATTTATCCTCCGCCGAAGGTGTGGCGTTGATGTGCCTGGCGGAGGCGCTGCTGCGCATACCGGACGCCGCGACGCGCGATGCCCTGATACGCGACAAAATCGGCGGCGGAGACTGGCAGGCGCATCTGGGCGGCGGCAAGCCGCTATTCGTGAATGCTGCAACCTGGGGGCTGGTAATCGCCGGACGGCTGACGATGATCCCCAGCGAGACGACTCTGGCGGCAGCGCTAACAAGGCTGTTAGGCAAGGGCGGCGAACCGTTGATCCGCCGCGGCGTGGATATGGCGATGCGGCTGATGGGCGAGCAATTCGTAACCGGCCAAAATATTGCGGAGGCCCTGGCGCGCAGCCGTAAGATGGAGGCGAAAGGGTTCCGCTACTCCTACGACATGCTGGGCGAAGCGGCGATGACGGCGGAAGACGCGGCGCGCTACCTGGCTGACTACGAAGCGGCGATTCACGCGATCGGCCATGCGGCGAACCGGCGCGGCGTTGTGGAAGGGCCAGGGATTTCAATCAAACTTTCGGCCCTCCACCCGCGCTATTGCCGCGCGCAACGCGAACGCGTGATGACCGAGCTTCTGCCACGCGTGATAAAACTGGTGCGCCTCGCGCATCGCTACGACATCGGTTTGAACATCGATGCCGAGGAAGCGGACCGGCTGGATATTTCTCTGGATTTACTGGAAGCGGTTTGCCTGGCGCCGGAATTTGAAGGCTGGGACGGTATCGGTTTTGTTGTGCAGGCATACCAAAAACGCGCCCCCTTCGTGCTGGACTGGTTGATCGACCTGGCGCGGCGCAGCGGCCACCGGCTGATGATAAGGCTGGTAAAGGGCGCGTATTGGGATAGCGAAATAAAACGCGCGCAGGTGGACGGGATGGAAGGCTTTCCGGTCTATACGCGAAAAGTCTACTCCGATGTTTCGTATCTTGCCTGCGCCCGGAAATTGCTCTGCGCATCCGATGCGGTGTTTCCGCAATTCGCCACCCATAATGCGCAAACTTTGGCAAGCATCGCGGTGATGGCGGGCCCGGCATATGAAAAAAGCCAGTACGAATTTCAATGCCTGCATGGCATGGGCGAACCGCTTTATGAGGAGGTGGTGGGGCCAGCGAAACTGGACCGGCCATGCCGCATCTATGCGCCGGTGGGCACGCATGAAACGCTGCTGGCTTATCTGGTGCGGCGCCTGTTGGAAAACGGCGCGAATTCATCCTTCGTGAACCGGATTGCAGACCCGCACGTTCCGGTTGAAGACCTGGTTGCGGACCCGGTGGCGCAGGCGCAGGCGGTAACCCCGCCGGGTGCGCCGCATGAACGTATCAAGGCGCCTTCCGCATTGTTCGGGGCGCGGGTAAATTCCAAAGGCTTTGATATTTCTTCGGAACAAGCGCTGATGGCGCTCGCGCCGGGGTTGGCGGAACGTCCAGCGGCGCGTGCGGAAGGTTTCCCGGTGCGCAACCCGGCGGACCTGCGCGACATTGTGGGCTTTGCGGGCTACGCCGGCAATGCGGAGATTGCAACGGCCGTGGCGCGCGCCGATGCGGCGGCGCCTGTTGAAGATCGCGCCGCGATTTTGCGCCGCGCCGCGGATGCGATGGAAGCGAAAATGCCGGCTCTGCTCGGCCTGTTAATGCGCGAGGCGGGAAAGACCCTGGCGAACGCGGTGGGCGAGGTGCGAGAAGCGGTGGATTTTCTGCGCTATTACGCGGATGAGGCAGAAAAACTGCCGGCGGCGTCGCGCCCGCTTGGCGCCGTCGGCTGCATAAGCCCATGGAATTTCCCCCTGGCGATTTTCACCGGCCAGATTGCCGCCTGCCTTGCGGCCGGCAACAGCGTGCTCGCCAAGCCCGCCGAAGAAACACCGCTTATCGCCGCTGAGGCTGTGCGGATTCTGCACGAAACCGGAATCCCCATTGATTCGCTGCAACTCCTTCCAGGCGACGGCGCGGTCGGCGCCGCCCTGGTGGCGGATGCGCGAATTGCCGGCGTGGTGTTCACCGGCTCCGGCGCCGCAGCGCAGTCAATTCAGGCCGCCCTGGCCGAGCGGCTTTCCGCGGATGGGCATCCGATTCCTCTGATCGCTGAAACCGGCGGGCAGAACGCAATGATCGTGGATAGCTCGGCCTTGACCGAGCAGGTGGTGGGCGATGTCATTGCGTCGGCGTTTGATTCCGCCGGCCAGCGCTGCTCGGCCTTGCGGATTCTCTGCGTGCAGGAGGAAGTGGCGGACCGTACCCTTGCGATGCTGACAGGTGCGATGCGCGAGTTGCGGGTCGGCGTGCCGGTGACTCTGGACGTCGATATTGGCCCGGTGATCTCTGCCGAAGCGCGGGATGGCATTTTGGCGCATATCGAAAAAATGCGCGCGCGGGGCCACAAGGTGACCAGCCTGGAATTGCCGGAAGCGGCGGCGCATGGATTTTTCGTCCCGCCAACGATTATCGAGATTGCCACCATTGCCGATGTGGAGCGAGAGATTTTTGGTCCCGTTCTGCATGTGCTGCGCTACAAACGCAGCGGGCTGGACAAATTGATCGGCGAAATTAACGCCACCGGCTTTGGCCTTACGTTTGGCCTGCATACCAGGCTTGATGATATGGTCGCGCATGTGACGGAGAAAATTATTGCTGGAAATATCTACATAAACCGCAACATCATCGGCGCGGTTGTGGGCGTGCAGCCGTTTGGCGGCCATGGGCTTTCAGGCACCGGGCCAAAGGCGGGCGGCCCGCTTTATCTGCGCCGCCTCGTCAAAGCGCCGCCGCTGCCGGTGGCGGATTCCACGCTGCCGGGCCCGGTCGGCGAGGAGAATGTTTACACGCTCCGCCCACGCGGCGCCATTGCCGCACTCTCACAAACCGAAATGGAATTGCAAGCGCAACTGGCAGCGATTGCCGCAACCGGCAATATTGCGCTGGTGCCCCGTGAACATACGGGAGCAAAAAACCTGCCCGCGAATGCGATTATAACCGATGATTGGCTCGCGGAGTCAAAACTCGCCGGCGTGTTATTTGCCGGCCCGGCGGAAATGCTGCGCATCGTCAACCGGCAACTTGCCGCCCGGCCCGGCCCGATTCTTTCGGTCCACACGCCCGTCGATGGCGCCTATCGCCTGGAATTTCTGCGCGCGGAAATTGCCATCAGCAGCAACACCGCCGCCGCCGGCGGCAATGCGAGTTTGCTGGCCATTTCATAAGCCTTTCGCGATAAGCTCCAGGCAGTGCCGCGCGATCATCGCCTCCTCATCCGTCGGGATAACCCGCACTTCGATTTTACTTTGCGCTGTGCTGATCACCGCGGCGTTCTTCTCATTCGCCGCACTGTCAATCTGCAAACCCAGCCAGGCCAGCCTGGCGCAGATCGCGGCGCGGACCGCAGAATCGTTCTCGCCGATGCCGGCGGTGAAGACCAGGCCGTGCAGTCCGCCGAGGGAGGAAATGAGCGCACTGATCTGCCGCGCCGCATGAAACACGAACAGCGCGATGGCCTCGGCGGCGGCCGGGTCGCCGCTCGCTTCCAGCACCTGCATATCCGCGGAAATATTGGAAACGCCGAGCAGGCCGGATTTTTTGTACAGCATGTCACTCAACTCATCAGCACTCATGCCGCGCGCCTGCAAAAAATACAGCAGCGCGCCGGCATCTATAATGCCGCAGCGCGTGCCCATCATCAGCCCGTCAAGCGCTGAAACACCCATGCTGGAATCAACGCTTTTGCCATTCGCCATGGCGCACACGCTGGCGCCATTGCCGAGATGCGCGGCAATCACCTTGCCCCCTTGCAGCTGCGGCGCCACCTCGCGCAACCGGCGGGAGATATATTCATAAGACAGGCCGTGAAACCCGTAGCGGCGAAACCCTTCGTTGAAATAATGCCGGGGAATCGCGATTCGCGTGGCGATCACCGGCATGTCGTGATGGAAGGCGGTATCGAAGCAGCCGATCTGCGGCAGGTCTTTTCGCAACGCCATCACCGCTTGCACCGCCGCCAGGTTATGCGGTTCATGCAACGGGGCAAGCGGTGTGAGTTTGGCAAGCTCCACCAAAGCCGTTTCATCCAGCCGCGCCGGTGCGAAGAAAGCCTCGCCGCCATGCACAATCCGGTGGCCCGCGGCGATCAACTCGTCCGCGCCGAGATGCGTATCCACCCAATCCAGAACCGGGAGCAAAAGATCCTCATGGCTCAGCGCCGCGCCATGCTCCCAGTGTTTTTCAAATACCACCGCGCCGTGCGAATCACGAACCGCCAGACGCGGCGCCTCACCGATTTTGCTGACAGCGCCGGTGGCGATGCGCGGCATGCTTTGTGACGCCGCGAACAACGCGAATTTGATGCTGGAAGAGCCGGCATTCACCGTGAGAATCGCGTCAGCCATGCGCGGCCATAATCACGGCAACAGCGCAGGAGGCGAGGCGCGTACGCGTATCATCCGCGCGGCTGGTAAGAATAATCGGCACGCTGGCGCCGAGCACAATTCCGGCGGCATCCGCTTCGGCAAAAAACCGCATCTGCTTGGCCAGAATATTGCCGGATTCAATATCCGGCACCACCAGAATATCCGCGCGCCCGGCAACTTCGGAGAGGATGTTCTTCTCCGCCGCCGCGTCAAGGCTTATGGCATTGTCGAAGGCCAGCGGCCCATCCAGTATGCCTCCCGTAATCTGCCCGCGCTCGGCCATCTTGCACAGGGCAGCAGCGTCCAGCGTCGCCGGCATCTGCGGGTTTATCATCTCCACCGCTGCCAATATGGCGACGCGCGGGTTCGGAATATCCAGCATATGCGCAAGATCAATCGCGTTCTGCACAATCCAGTGCTTGGCTTCCAAGGTCGGGGCAATATTTATCGCCGCATCGGTCACCAGCAAAGGGCGCGGATAGGCGGGGACATCCATCACATACGCATGGCTCAGCCGCCTCCCGGTGCGTAAGCCCGTATCGGCCTTCGTCACCTCGTGCAAAAACTCATCGGTATGCAGATCGCCTTTCATCAGCGCTTTCGCCGCACCTTCCCGCACCAGCGCCACCGCCCGCGCGGCGGAAGCATGGCTGTGCGGGGTCGATTCGATTTTTGCACCGGCAATGTCGATCGAAAACGCATTCGCGACCCAGCGTATTTTGTCCTCCGGCCCGACTAAAATCGGCGCTATCAACCCAGCCTGCGCCGCCTCCATCGCGCCGCGAAGCGAAAGCTCGTCGCACGGGTGAGAAACGGCGGTGGGCAATGGCAGGGTGTGGGTGGCGCGGCTAATCAACCCGCGGAACCAGTCATGCCGCATCAGCCGCACTTGCGGCAACGGCATCGCCGGCCGGCTGATTTTTTCCACCGGCGCCTGCACGGTCGCCGTGCCGCGTATCACGTCTTTTCCGTCCTGGTTGGTACAATGGCAATCCAGCACCAGCCTGTGCTTTTGTGCATCGCGCGCGGTTACCGTAACGGTTGCCGTCACCGTATCACCAGGGCTCACAGGAGCGCGGAACTGCAAATCCTGGCCCAGATAAATCGTCCCCGGCCCCGGCAGTTTGGTGCCAAGCACGGCGGAAATCAGCCCCGCCGTCAGCACGCCCTGGCTGATGATATGGTGAAACATATCGGTCGCGGCATATTCAGGGTCGAGATGCGCAGGGTTGATATCGCCCGAAATCAACGCAAAAAGCTCAATATCCTGCATCGAAATTTTTCGGCTGATACTGGCTGAATCGCCCACCGCGATTTCATTAAAAACCCGGTTTTCAATCAGCGGTACGCTCAAGCCCATGTCGGCGATTTTCCTAACGTTGCAGTATGTATTGGCCAGGTGCGGCTTCCATGGGCCTGTAGCCGGCGGGCTCAAAGCCCATTTCCGGCGCTGCCGCCTGCGCCGCGGAATGCGCCGCCAGCCAGGCGGCCCAGGCGGTCCACCAGGAACCTTCGGTCAGCGGTGCCGCTTCAACCCAGTCATCGGGGGCGATGTACAACGCCTCCGCCGCGCGGCGCAGCATGCGGTAATGCCGGTGCTTATGCCCCGGCTCGCTCACCACGCCGGCATTATGGCCGCCCGAGGTGAGCACAAAGCTGATGTCTCCGGGATTGAGCAAATGCAGCTTGTAAACGGAATGCCACGGCGCAATGTGGTCCGTTTCCGTGCCGATCAGGAAAATCGGCACATGAATATCGGCAATCGAAACATGCCGCCCCCCCGCCTGCAGCCTGCCCTCGGCGAGATCATTGTGTAAAAATAGCCGCCGCAGATATTCCGAATGCATCCGAAACGGCATCCGCGTCGCATCCGCATCCCAGGACATCATGTCGTTCGGGTTATCTTCCTCGCCCAAATAATAGCGCCGCACCAAGTGCGACCACACCAGATCATTCGAGCGCAGCATCTCAAACGCCCCGGCCATTTGCGCCGAATCCAGAAACCCCTGCCGCCACATAATGTCGTCCAGAAACGCCAGCTGCGCCTCGCTGATGAAAAGCTGCAACTCCCCGGCCTCGGTAAAATCCGTCTGCGCGGCCAACAGAGTAAGGGTTGCAATGCGCTCATCATGGTCGCGCGCCATGGCGGCGGCGGTAATGCTCAGCAGCGTGCCGCCCAGGCAATAGCCCACGCCGTGTATCTTTTTGCTCCCGCAAATCGCGCTTACCGCATCGATCGCGGCCATCACCCCCAGCTTGCGGTAGTCATCCATCCCAACATCGCGCATGTCTGCGCCCGGATTCACCCAGGATATGCAGAACACGGTGAAACCCTGGTCCACCAGATACTTGACCATGGAATTATGCGGCGACAGGTCCAGAATATAGTATTTCATGATCCAGGCGGGGACGATGAGGATCGGTTCCGGGCGCACTTTGGCGGTGGTTGGCGTGTACTGGATCAGCTCGATCAGCTGGTTGCGCAGCACCACGCGCCCTGGTGTTATGGCGACATCCTTGCCCGGCTGTAGCGGCAACGCCGCCTGTTTGCCGGTCTGCCGTGCATCCGTCATCAGGTTTCTAAAACCATGCGCCAGGCTCTCCCCGCCTGTCGCCCTGGCCTGCTCAATCACCTCGGGGTTGAGGGCGGCGATGTTGGAAGGCGAAAAAACATCCAGCGCCTGCCGCGCCATGAAGGCGACAACCCGTTCATGCGGCTGGGAAAGGCCAGGAATGCCGGTTGTGGCGGCCTGCAACCAGCGTTCGGCGCGGAAAAATCCCTGCGCGGCAAGGGAATAGGGCGCGTTCTGCCAGCCCGGATGGGTAAAGCGGTGGTCACCCGCCGGTGGCTCCAGCAACGCATCTGCCTGGCCCATCGCCAGCCGGCACAGGGCAATTGCATCCTGGCTGGCCTGGCGGGCCAGCTCCATCCGCCGCCCCGGCTGGTTGGCCAGATGCACCAGCCAGTCCAGCCACGCCAGGCCGAGCGCGTCCGGCGAAAGGCCACCGGTCAGTTTTGCCTGCATCGCATGGATCGCGCGGTCCAGGTTGGGTATTTCCGGGGTCTCGGTCATCTGCGCTCCTGCCTCTGCTGGCCGGATAAGCGCAGAAAAGGACCGGATCGGCCTTGATCCAAATCAACTATGGTGCGGCGCAAAAATTTCTGGACAGTTCTTCTGCGGTTTGCTACGAGGATCATCCGGTTTCACCCATTTGAAGGAGGGCTTGATGATTTCATTCGTACATTCGCCCTTTGGGAAAACCGCCGGCATGGTTCCGGTCTAATCCTTCCTTTTCGTTAGTTTTCCGCCCTAGGCGGCGTTTCTAAAAAATATTTGAAAGGCCGGCGCCCCCCTCGCGGGTCCGGATGTATCAATGCCCTCTTTCAACAAAAGTGCCGCGCGGCCCATGGGCGCGGTTCTGAAATTTCTGCTCAGTCACTGGCGCAAGCATGTCTGGCTGGTGGCGGCCACCGCCGGCGCCATGGTGGCGGCGACCATGACGGACGTGTTTTTGCCCCTCTACGCCGGCAACCTCGTCACCGCGGTCTCGGAATCCGCCGGGCATCGCGGCGCGGCGCTGCAGGGGGCGGAAATCGCCCTGGTCATCATGGCGGCCCTTGGCGTGTCGCAGACAATGCTGCGCTATGGGGTGTTCCGCGGCATCGTGCGCCTCACCTTGTTCAACATGGCAGAGGTTGCGCGCGATGCATTCTGGCGCGTGCAGCGTTTCTCCTCCGAATGGCATTCCAACACTTTTGCCGGCTCCGTGCAGCGCAAAATCACCCGCGGCATGTGGGCAATCGATATGCTCAACGACACGCTGATCGTGGCATTGCTGCCGGCGATTTCCGTGCTGGCCGGCTCCGCCATCGTCCTCGGCCTCAAATGGCCGGTCATGGGCCTGCTGCTGGCGGTGGGCTCGGCGCTGTATATCGCGCTGGCGGCCATCCTTTCGGTGCGCTGGGTCGCCCCCGCCGCCCAGCTTTCCAACCGCTGGGACACGCGCGTCGGCGGCGCGCTGGCGGATTCCATCACCTGCAACGCGGTGGTGAAATCCTTTGGCGCGGAAGGGCGGGAGGATGTGTTGCTGGACAAAACCCTGCGCAAATGGGCCAACCGCACCAACCGCACCTGGGTCCGCGGCACCACATCCGGCACCATCCAGGGCTTCGCGCTGATGGGCCTGCGCACCGCCGTCACCAGCCTGGCCGTGTGGCTGTGGTGGACAGGTGCGGCAACACCAGGCGGTGTCGCCACCGTGCTCACCGCCTATTTCATCGTGCTCGGCTATTTGCGCGATGTCGGCTACCACATCGCAAATCTGCAGCGCGCGGTGAACGAGATGGAAGAGCTCGTCGGCCTGCACGACCAAAGCCTTGGCGTCACGGATGCAGCAGCGGCGCCGGCGATCGACATTCAGCTCGGCGGGATCGCGTTCGAAAACGTGACATTCCGTTACGGCCGCCATGTCGACCCGCTATTCGAGAATTTTTCGCTAAAAATCGCCGCCGGTGAGCGCGTCGGGCTGGTCGGGCATTCCGGCTCCGGCAAAACAACATTCGTGAAACTGGTGCAAAGGCTGCATGATGTCACCGGCGGTCGAATCCTCATCGACGGCCAAAATATTTCGGCAGTGCGCCAGGAATCCTTGCGCGCGCAGATCGCCATTGTCGCGCAGGAGCCGATTCTGTTTCATCGTTCTCTTGCCGAGAACATAGCTTACGCGCGGCCCGGCGCCACACAGCAGGAGATCGAGCGCGCCGCCTGGCTCGCAAACGCGCATGACTTCATCGCAAAACTGCCAAAAGGCTACGCGACCCTGGTGGGCGAGCGCGGCGTCAAACTTTCCGGCGGCGAACGGCAGCGCGTGGCGATCGCACGGGCTTTTCTCGCCGATGCGCCGATCCTGATTCTCGACGAAGCGACGGCAAGCCTGGATTCCGAATCCGAGGCGCTGATTCAAGAAGCAATGGAAAGGCTGATGACCGGCCGCACCGTCATCGTGGTCGCCCACCGCCTCTCCACCGTCCGCTCCCTCGACCGAATCCTGGTTTTTGAACGCGGCCGAATCATAGAAGACGGGTCTCACAACGCACTTCTGGCAAGGGATGCCGGGACATATCGGCGGTTGTTCGAGAAACAGGCCATGGGGTTGCTGCCGTCCCAATCGTCACTGGCCAGTCATCAGCCGTCAGAGGTCCGATAACTGACAACTGGCGACTGACGACTGACAACTGACAACTGACAACTGACAACTGACAACTGTTTACGGATTCTTCGTCGCAATCCCAATATCCGTAATCCCCGCCTTGCGCACCAAATCCATCACATCCATCAGCTGCTGCAATTTCGTGCCCTTATCGCCCGCTACGATCACATTCGTCGTATTCGTCGCCTTCTCCTCCTGCAAATACGTCTCCAGCGCATCCGGCGTCACCACCTGGTCCTTCACATGCAAACCGCCCTGCGGGTCGATGATAATCACCACCTGCGTATGCGGCAGCTGCTGCGCGGTGGAAGCGCCGGGCAGCGCCAGCGTCACCCCGGAATCCGGAATCATCCGCAGCACGATCATCACAAAAAACACCAAAAGGAACATCATGATGTCGATCATCGGAATGATCTCGAGGCGCGGGCGCTCCCGGCCCAGCAAATCGCGGCGTCTGCGCATGGTTTATACTCCGGCGGAAGAGAAGCGGGTGACCGCTTCGGGCGCTTCGGCGCCCTTGCCATGG
>Ga0116228_10005826_pt1 | contig 11002 bp, 14 predicted proteins | sample S1TSphfallax_2_FD_89694 | JGI IMG/M metagenome (GOLD analysis project Ga0116228, IMG submission 89694) | Host-associated microbial communities from peat moss isolated from Minnesota, USA - S1T2_Fc - Sphagnum fallax MG | ecosystem: Host-associated > Plants > Peat moss > Unclassified | place... | reverse complement strand
TTTTTATGGAACATAAACAATTTATGATTGTGCATGGGTTATATATTTTTGGGTTACTATAGGTATATATGTGTTTCAAAAGGTTAACATAGACATTAATGATGAGGGGTTGGGCAATTGTTAGAATAGATCAAATTTTGTAGATTGATTCAATTGCAATTAATTCATATAGTCATACTTCGTTATAGAACAACAAAGATTTATGAATGTGTTATGTTGGGATGTTCAATTTGAAAGTTGGGTGGTTATGCCAAAAGAAATATATAGTTTATGTCTACTAAGGCATAACATTACTACATATGATTGGACACATGGAAAAGTTCTTCATAAAATTATTTGGCAACTATGATAATCTTGTGAAGGCAGTAATGCTTTTGTGTTTATTGTTTTTCACATGATCAAAGGTTATTATATGTGTTTAGTTGGGGTAACAATATTGATTTCCTTTTTAACTACACAACATTCTATAAAAACTCAAAGTTAAATTAAACTGTGCTACTAATCTCTTGCTAGAATTACTTGTCTTTTTTAATCATGTGACCACTTTTCATTGCTTATATGTTAGTGGTATAATTTTTCTCAATAATGGTTGTCCAAACTTGAAGTCTTGAATGCTAGTTATGTTCTTCTAGTTTTTGGTACAATGAATCTTTATTTTTGGAATTTCAAGCCCAAATTGTGTTTGTTAGCTTTTTGGTAATCATTTTGGTACGTGCTCCTAGATTGGTGTCCAATAATATTGACATTAATATAATCACACCATCAAAACATACACAAATATGTCAACTTGTTCCCTTGTCATTATGTGTTTAGGCTTGGATGATACATTGCTATGTTGTGAATGAATTTCATTTTGTAACATAGAAAGATGAGTCTTCGCATACACTCCCCAAGGAAAAACCTCAATGGGATGAATAAACACCTTGTGAGTTCATGGTTTTTGACCTTTTGTTCATGTAGTTCAATATAGAAAATTAGTTTCATATTTTACATTACTTGATTAGACCATAGCTTGATAAAAAATTCAATCAACTTAAACCATTATAATAATTGATGGGGGATGAGTTGGTAAAAAACTAGCATGCACTACATCTTAGTGCATGGATGGCAATCATGAATGACTTCATTGTTAGAAGGTAATTGGTTTATATTATCAACATAACAAAACAAGATTGATATTCCAATAGTAGTGTTTCATCAAGTTTGGTTGGGGCGAAAAGTTGGAGCAAACCCCACCTATATCTTGAATTTCCTTAAATTTCAAGAATTGTTTGTCACATATAAATGGGGTTAAGTGTATTGTTGTACAAAGAAAATTTGTAGCTTATAAGATTATAGAATGGATTAGACAATACCAAAAAAACGTGGTATGGTTTCATTTTTTTCAAATACATCATAACACATGCATATTTTATTTTTGAATAAGGTAATTGCAAATTAAGGTTGATCATTTTTGGCACATACAACACTCCTGTTTAAGTCCATTTTCTAATGTTAAATTTGTTGTATATTAATAATATCCTTCATTAAGTGTGAATTATGTGGTGAAAATTGGACAAATATGATTAGTTGAAAGAGCCACCCACATAGATACCTCTTTAACACACATGCGAGAGCGAGAACAAATCCAGCCAAAAATGACCAGACTAGGGATTTTTGAAGAAAAAAAATCCAAATCAAGTTTTTAAAGTTTTTTCAAACAAAGTCTTTGAATTTATGTTTTTTTTTTCTTTAATGTGTCATATATTAAGTCCCTATAACATGTTTGGAATGAAAATGATAACAAATGTGCTTTTATATGAAAAGACATAATGTTATAACTACTCATATGTAAACATTTCAAAAATTCATCAGTATATGTTTGGTGTATATTTTTTGTATAATATCATTATGTTTGTGTTTTGTTTTAGTTGACAATCTTCAACCATTTGAAAAAGTAGCATATTAATGATTTTGCTATACATTTATTGCATCTCAATAAATTATACATTGCTAAAATTGCAATGTGCTATAAAAAGTGATTCACTTTATCTTGCATTGACCTAATATTAATTTAATAATGATGATTGCACAACTAGTGAAATATTGAGGCAATACTTAGCATAAAATAATCAAGTTGCAAAAGTTCAAAAGTTCCAAATGGACAAGGTTTTGATTTTGGGGCAAAAAGACCTTATAGTCCTTGGATCAAATCACATATCATTTATTTTTATTATAAACATGCACAAGGTTTTTAATTAACATATTTTTCTTATAAACCATGTATGTATTTTGAATATATAACCAAAATGTTGTATATGCTAGACTAAATTGGGTTTAGTAACTCAACTCACATGCAAAACAAAATTGAAATGTTTTATCATGTTCAAGAATGTGTTGAAATCATTAGTCCCATAATGAGTGAATGATCACATACACTTGGTACACATAATTTTAAATAACACTAACAAAATTGTAGATGAAAACATTGTCATCTGAGCACATTTATCAAACCTTAAACACATACAAGGAACAGAATAATGCATGTGAGACCTATGAAGGTCTTTGTGTTACATATGAATAATTCCAAATTAGCTTTGGTAGTAACATATTTCTTCCTTAATTTTCAAACATTTCCATCATCAAGTTTTTTTATTTTGTTCAATTTGCAAGGAAACATAAAGATCCAAAGTGGAACTTCATATTTGACTATTTGGAGGCCTTATTTATTGAAGGAATGTCTTAATTGTACATTTCAAGTGTCTAGACCTTAACCTTGGGCTTGCAACCAATTTTGGGGCATGACAACTTGAGTTTGAAATAACCCCAAGGCATGTCATGAGCTAAAAAATTATGTAGACAAAACAAGATGTGTGTGTGGGAATGAAAAGAAAGACTCCAAAGATCCCAAGTGGCATTCACACTTTGAAGATTGGTTGGAATTATTGAGGAGTTTTGAATATTTACACGGAAGTTTGAGGGATCAAAACATGTTTGAATAAAATGACTATTGGATTATTGAAAAACATTCAATGTAAAATAAAGTAATGTGGACATGCCTTGTCAAAAAGATGTTTTTTTGAAAGTTATAAAGGTTTATATTGTGACAAATATTGCCAAAATGATGTCTCACCATTTAAAAGGTATTTAGAGGATTCAAATCATGTTTGATTTATGATCTTGATACAAATTTGGAAAGCTATTTTCAAGGGATTAGAAGATGATGTACTTACATACATTTTGAAAATGAATTGTTGTTTGAAAATCATTATCCTCCAAAGGACAATTAAATACAATTAAATAACTTGATTTTGGGAAAATAAATTTGGAAGTTTTTGCAAAATGCTATACAATTGTAATCCCAATGGCAAGTTGTAGAATAACTACAAGGCAAACATTGGCACCTATAGGGAGTGTAGGTCGTGGTGTGTTTTGTATGAATGCGTGAAGTCATATGAATATTTGGCTCAAGATAACACTTACTATCATGACCCTAACTTTGGGTTTATGATAAAAGTTAAGGCATGAAAATGGGAAGTGGGTTGTGAAAGTGTCCCAAGATTCAAGCACCAACAAGTGTGGAAGAGTGCAAGGAAGTGAATCCCAACCACTCCCAAATGGAAAACATATTGGAAGTTATAATCCTCTAGTAGTTTTTATTTTTTGGGACGAAAGTGCATATAGTAAACGCGGTCCAAATTGGGCCCCCAATATACCATTAAATAGCTCTTGAAACATTAAGATTGAAAGTGGTATACACAAATATAATATTTACCCAAGGTTCTAATTTCAAAACTAAAAGTTAGGCAAGAAGTTTTTTTAATATTGCAAGGTTTTTCTTATGGGTTGTATGATGTAACCCCAAGATGATAGGGGCATGTTTTTCTTTTGAAATTGCATTTTCATATTAGATTTAGTCCCTTGAAACCTATTACCATTGAACATTAAAACATATACATGTTGGAAATGAAGTAAACACTTGGTAAGCATGCCTTGCATTTACAATACAAAAAACATTTGGTCTATAGGGCTAGGCATCAATCTCATGGATTACATCATATAATAACCATAATGGTTCAAAAACATAGAACTTTCCAATTACTTAATAACATTGAGTAGTTGTTAATGAAGCATTGTTGAAGCTAAAGCACATTAAACTAGAAGACCCGTCCTTGTTTTCTCTTCAATTCAATTGTGATGGCATTGTTACAAGGAAATGTATCAATAGTATAAAAAGGTTATGCAAACATATGAACCACCATTCCAAATGCTCATAAAGTCATTCCATAATTTCATCTTCATGAATGTTAAGGTTGAAATTTTTTTATCATCTTCCATAGATCCCATAGTTTGAACCACAACTAACTCTGCTATTTTCATGAACTTAAAAAATCAAGCACAAAACAATGCATCGGTCTTAATTATTCAATTTGGCAATGACAATTTCAATTACATAATTGATGGTGGTGAGAATGGTCATTTTGTAAGTGACAAGAAGTAATGAGCCCTATGTAACACTCATTGTTTTTTTGGCAAATGATGGCAATGATGTGTGAGTAATGAAAATAATGGATGGTTCAATGGATCCATCTAGCAATTGAATCACTTTCAAGCATGCCATTCATTAGGAGAAAATGTAGGTGAAACTCATACATAGGTATAGCTTTTGGGCGATTTTACCTTTTTTTTGCCCTAGTTTTTAGGCATAAAAGTAGAAGAGGTAGATTCCAGGTTAAGGACAAAATTTCACCACTACAAAATGAAAGACATCATTTACCCCCCATCGAACTTTGTTTGGTGCTTGTTTCGGGTCATAATGCCCCACCATCAAGCCTTCCATGTCACACATGTGGGCCCTTCTCATCATCATCCATAGAACATCTCAAGCACCATTGACCACCTTGGAATGTTGTTGCTATTGACTGTGATTTTACTTGTTTTGTTGCCTATATGAATAGTAAATATTCAAATGATGAGGAAAACACACATAATCATCTTTCAAAAAAATCGAAAAATAGGTAGAAAAATATTATGAGGACATGGTTGGATAGGAGGTTTGCTTGCAGGTAGTGCAAAGGAAGTAGGTTTAGGGTTTTAGGATTGTAATTTTCATGTTCTCGTGTATTGTCATTGATTACTTTCAACATTAATTATTGTGGTACACATGTTTGAAAGGTTTTGCATACAAGGAAGTTGTGCTGCATTAGGTGGTGAAATGACTTTCTTTAGTTTTGCTTTGCACTATTGTTCTTTGCTTTTAAGGTTTGTTTGCAATCATGGATTTGACACGTGTGCGAGAAAGCACAACATTTGTGTCTGCAATTCCAATCAAACAAAATAATCCAAACCCTAGTCAATTACTATATACTTGGTGAAGGTGCATCCAAGTAGCATTTTATTGTGAACATTTTTTTACTTCAATGTTGCAATAGAATTAGAAGACCCACCTACACAAACCAACATTGCAATGAATGCAAAAGAAGAAAGGGTGTGAGCACAAATTTGTTACAAGAAGTATTGCCCATCATTTCACAAGAAGACCCATACATGATTCGCTTGTTTAGTCAACAAAAATACATTAACATTGTGAAAACAATAGAAGCAAGATGGAGGAAGGGGTAAGTCTTTTCTCCCTTTCTTTTTGTTGTCGATGAATTTGTTGGTGAACATGATGTAATAAAATACAGTTGTGTGTAAGGATTAAAATGGCCTTGGGGGTTTTTCATGCTATTGTTTTTGTTTCAATGCAATGTCAAAGTTTATAGTTTAGGTCATGAAATGTTAAGCAAAAAAAGATTTTTTTTAAAAAAATTTAATTTATGTAGTAGGGTAATATGAAGGTATGGAAAATGTAATGTTATGTGAATTTTGTGATGTTGTGATGTTATGATGCAAAGCTATAACTTTGGGAATTTTCCAATAATATTCCAATAGTTGCATCCATCTATTATTGTAGCTTTTCTACATTTGTTTGTAAGGTAGTTTTAGTTCAAGGATTGTAAGGGCTACAACTTGTTTACTATGATTCCCATTGCAGATTATTGGCGATTTAGAAAGCAATAATAAAATTTACAAATCAACAAATTAAACACCATTGTGTTGCATTTTACATGGAAAAGGAGCATGAAATGTTAGCATTGGAATCACACTTTGATATGAAGCACCCACATGTACCAACTTTCAACAATAGGCCTTCATCCCAATGTAAGTTTCGCAAAAGTATGTTTAAAAACAAAAATAAATTGTCTTATCACAAAATGATGAACTTGTGCCTTAAGTACACAAGGAAAGAGTTGTTAAAAATATATCCCACCATCACAAAATATGAAGTTAAGGAGTTTATTAGGTTAAGGGAGAAGCAAGGGAAAACACTATCAAACCGCCTAAAACATCCAATTGATGATGCAGTAGAACATTCCACCAAAAGGGCAACACCAAACAAGAATTAGAAAAAACCCATGAAAATGCCCCATGCAATGCCTGCACCTCCCAAGGAGAGGGATGTTTATGAATTGAGCAACATGAAGATTTTTCTTGAGTTCGAACTACAAAAACATGTAAGTTGGTTATCTACTTTAGTATTTTGATTTTGCCAATGTAATGTGGGAGGTTGATTTTAAAAGGTTGTCATTTTTTCATTTTGTATGTTTGGTTACAAACACTATGCCATTCGAGAAGCCACCACTGTAAAAAGCTACATTGGACAATGCAAAAGGCCCTAGTAAGAAGAAACAATCAGATGCAAATTTGTCTTTGTTTTCTATTGCAACTTTACCAGATAAAAGAGTACCACATCTTAGCAGATCAAACATTGAGGTGAAGGTGAGGTCAATTGTTGAAACTTTCACAATGGAAAGTTCTTGTGGGCTACCCCCTTTTCCTTTGGAAGTCAAGATTAATGGGCTATATGTTCTAATGTCGGAGACAAATATTGTCATGGATAGAAAACAATTGGAAAAACAAAAAGATACTATGGCACCTTTCATGAAATTGGAAACAAATGGCATTTTAAGCAACATGTTTATTTCAACATTTGGTTGATGATATCTTTATCCACTAGTGAATATAATACAACTTTTACTTTATTGGGTTTATCATTTATTCTAGTTTATTTATTTATTTACTTGTTGCCCATCCCATAGGTTGGTGGAGGGATTGATAGGATAACCCACATTTTGGATGTTATCAAACAATCCTTGAAGACATGGACATTTAGAGGGGGTGGAAAGAACACCATGCAAAGGTTTGTTGAAATGAAATGCCTTCAAAAATACATACAATATTTGCAACATAAAAAAGAGTATGATGCAAATAAAACAAATGCCGCAAAATCATTCAAGAAGAAAAAAACTAAATATGTTCTACATGAATTGCAAAAATTTGATCAATACATTGAAGTTAACGAAGAGAGGTCAAAATGGGGTTGATCACTATTATACCACCTATTGAAGCGATATCCTTTGGATTCTAGTCCTTAATGCCCATGGGAGCACACAAAAGTAGAGTTGTAGAACATCATTATTGAAATGGAAAAGGAATCACAACAATTAACATTGGATATGAAATGCCCACACATAGTTTGAATATTCAAATTGTTTTGGTGATCAAAATTTGGGAGACTATATCCACTTGCTCATGCAAATAAAGGATTAACCTTTTGCAATATCCTACATTACTGTCATGAACAAAGGGATTATGTGAGGTTAACACTAGCAGTGCAAGTTGTTCTTGACTTTGGTTTCCTATGGTTTCCCAAATTGTGTCAAGGCAATGAAGATGTTGTAGGATGTTGGCAAGATTTGTTGGGGTTGCTTGGATTTGATCTACAATTACAAAATCTAATTGTTGAAAATATACAATGATTCATGTCAAAGATTGCTCATGATCATAAAATAATTTCAAACTTATACAATCTTGGAATAACAAAAGAGTTGGAAGACATGTGGTGCAACTTTGATGTTGGGCATGATTGCAAGCCAATCTTGGACTAGAAGTATTTCATTCACTACCTTTCCATTGCACATTTTCATGTAGAAAATTCCTTTAATATATTTTGCGTAGTTACAATGCTTTTAATAAAATTAACAAATGCATTTCTAATGAGTTTAATCCAACAAATGTGGGTCACAATTTGCGAATGCTCCACCTATAAACCAATGTTTAAATTTTCTATAACTTGTGAACTTTTCTAATCATGTGGTCAATCAAATGTTGTTTGTGAGGAAGGAGATCAATGTTGGATGGGTTTTTCCAAGAAATCCAAACTTTCAAGATGATAATGCCTTGTTTAATAAATAGAACAAATGTCAGGGATAGTTGAATGGAAATGAGCAATATCAAATAACAAGAGGGTGTGGCTTGATGGACCATAACAACTATTTGATTGGGAGTGTGGGTTTTATGTCATTCATGACCAAATATTACAACTACATGTATCAAGATAATGCAACTGACATTAAAGTGTAGTTACCCTTATTCACACCTTTAAGTTTTTAGAATATTGAGTATAAGATTATTTACATCTCAAATCTTGTAATCTTTTGTTGGTTACAAGTGACACTAACTTGGTTTTCAAAGGATGATGTGATTGAAATACGGTCAATTTTAATGAATGCAATATTAGAAGCATTGAACAGTTCAAATTTTGCAAACACAAGTTGGGTTGTTGATTTGGGAAATGCAACTAGCGGTGGGGGATCAACATCAACCATAATTTGTGATTGTTTTAGGATCTCGCATAAGTGATAAAACTAGGAAATTGGTGTCTTATACCATGTCGCAACCCCACTTTGGGCAAAGCGTGAGGATGAAACTCACACTCCCAAAAGTGGGAACTTGGAGTCCTCCAGGACTCCTGCAACTTTAGAGCTTGAGAGCAGAGGGAAAAACACCTCTCCTTGAGGTGTTTGTTATATTGTTGGAAAGGTCTTGAAGTGTAGATGTCTAAAATGGCCTCGCATGAGCCATTTGGACATTTACAACTCAAGTTATGGGCAAAAGAAGGGCCAGGAGTCAAACCGACAATTTGACTCCCGACCACTAAAAGTCGGGAATCGACCTCTTCCCGACGTCTGCAGAAGGAGTGCAATGTGGCTTTGGAAAGCTGTCAAAGAGAGCTACAACTTTGGTTTAGACCTCACTCCAATTGGAGGTTGGAGCCATGAGATATGAGTGTCCAAAGTCTCGGGAGTTTAACCCGGGACAATTTCAGGACTCCTCCTTGGGAGTCCCGGGAAAAAGTGCCATTTGGATGTGGCTCCCACGGAGTAACGCAGAGAATTCTATATGGGGGAAGATGGTGGCTTCCCCTGAGTCCAGGCCGTGGTGAGTCATGTGAGTCCAAGGTCACCCGTGGCTTGTCCCAACACCAAATGGATGTAGAATGAGTTTTAACCAACTTGGGGTTGGTTTTGGATGCAGGTTCGTGTAACAACATAATTGTCCCTCTTCCTAGTCTAATCCCGGGACTTCTAGCACGCCCCTCTTACCCCCTTTAGTGCTGAAAGTCGGGAGTGACCTTCAAATTCCATCTTTTCGCAATTTCACATATTTAGACCCTCAAGTGGGTCTAATAAGGAACTTGGGAGCGCGTCATGCCAACTAATCAATAATAAAGACATTAACTTGGGATTAAATTTTTTTACACGGAAATGAGTTTGTAGTAACAACAAGACAATCATACTCAATTGTAAATTTTAGAGGTAGAACAATGTTTTTTTTGCATTCCCTTATTATGTTGAAGTAGACATGTTTATAATGTTTTCTGTGTTGGTATTGGTAGCTTTCATTAGTTGGATGTGCTTTTGGTTTCTAATAGAAGGTTGGATGAAAGCACGTTAAAGTAGGCTAAAAAGCAGTTTGCCTAAAATCCCATTTAAAAATATGTTAGTTTTTTACAAAAATATAAGAAAGTAGATTGGAAATTTTTTTATCTTTCATTTTGAAAACATCCATGCCTACATTGGGTTTATAGTAAATTGAATATAAGATTTGAAAAAAAATAGTATAATAAAAGTAGGTAACAAGTAGGTTTGAAATTAATTGGTAGATTTTTTTCGAACCTACTTTTATGATACAAGCTAAATATATTTTTATTATGTGAAAAAGATTAAAAACCACAAGTACATTTTAATCACCCATTAATTCAAAATTTAAAAAATGTAAAATTTCATCTACTTATAATCTACATAAGGGTTATAAAGTAGAATGTGACATTTGTTTGAATTCCCATGAATCTATAAGTAAACATACTTTAAACATGTATTCTTTATTTAAAATTTTAACAAAGTTGAAGAAAATGTTCATATTAATCCTTCAACTTAATGATATTTTTAAGTTCAACATATCAAAACATATTTCCTAACTACTTTTCATTTATGTTGCAAGGAACATTTTGTCGCAACCCCACTTTGGCCAAGTGTGGGAGCGAAGCCCAACACTCCCAAAGTTGGGGACTTGGAGTCCTCCGGGACTCCCGAATGTTTAGAGCTCGACAGCAAGGCCCAAAACACCTCGCATTGAGGTGTTCTTGGTGTCATTGAAAAGGTCTTGAAACGTAGATATCGAAAATGGCCTCGCATTGGCCATTTGGACATCTGAAGCCCAAGTTATGGGCAAAAGAAGGCCCGGGAGTCAAACTGGCAGTTTGACTCTCGACCACTAAAAGTCGGGAATCGACGTCTTGCCAACCTCAGAATTGAGAGTGCGACACGGCTTTGGAAAGATCTCGACGAGGGCTACAACTTTGGTTTAGACCTTGTCGTGATCAGACTCTGCAGTTGAGAGTTATGAGCTCCCAAAGTCCGGAGACTCCAACCGGGACAATTTCGGGACAATTTCGGGACTCCAACTTGGGAGTCCCGGGAAAAAGAGCCATTTGGATGTAGCTCCCGTGGGGAGCTGTAGAGAATACTATATGGGGGAAGGTGGTGGCTTCCCCCGAGTCCGGGCCGTGGTGAGTCTTGTGTGTCAAAGTGCCCATGGCTTGTCCCAACACCCAAGGGTGTTCCCGAATGTGAACTAA
>Ga0116228_10005825_pt1 | contig 11004 bp, 6 predicted proteins | sample S1TSphfallax_2_FD_89694 | JGI IMG/M metagenome (GOLD analysis project Ga0116228, IMG submission 89694) | Host-associated microbial communities from peat moss isolated from Minnesota, USA - S1T2_Fc - Sphagnum fallax MG | ecosystem: Host-associated > Plants > Peat moss > Unclassified | place: USA... | reverse complement strand
ACTGAAAGAGGGGATAAGGGATGAAAGGAGGCCGAAAGACAGGGTGAAGACAGGGTTACTTTATGGATAACTCTAATACCTAGATGGATTACAATGATACCTATGTGCTCAATTGGCAGAGGCCCACAAGTAGTTGGTTAGTTAAGTTAGTTAATAAAAGGCTTCAAGATTCTCAGGCTCAAGAAGGGTGTTGGCACAGGCGGGGTTATTAAGAGCCCCAGGGCCACCAAAAAAGAAATAACTCCCCCAATTAGTGTAACCGCCCTGCTGAATCCCAACAGTGTAGCAATTAGTATTGGTGACAGCCTCGCCAGTAAAACTGGCAGAGTACCAGTTCCCAGAAGCAGCGTTGCCGTAGGAAACATTTCGTTGGTAAGCGGCCACGGGATAACCGGCGCTGGCAAACGCACCGGATCCCATTCCCGTCGTGGTGGGCGTGGTGGACGCCGGCGCGATCTCGCCACCCCACTCCAGATTATCCGCACGGCCCGCTTTCAGAGTAGTGTAAATGGACGACGGCCAGTACCCCACCCAAGTCCCTTGGATCTGCAACCACCAACCGGGGGTACCAGAGTCGAAGACAATGAAGATCGAAAACTCGTATTCGAATTTTGCTTTCTGGGCCAGAGTGGTGTAAGGCGCTACCGTACCACCCAGTACCCAAGTGGAGTTCACTTGGACAAATCCAGGACAGTTCAAGTTGTAGCAACCCGTGCTCAGGTACGCATCTCGAGTCCAGTAGATGAAGAGATGGGGAGCTAGAGGCTGTTGCGACGGGTGAAGTGCAGGGTACACTTGCCAACCCACTTCTGCGGTGTTGAGATTCTCAAGTTGGTAGGAACCAGCAACGGTCCACAATTGTGAAAGACTGAACTCAGAGTTGGGTTCTCCTATGTAAGGGCCATTCACACTCAAAACTCCTCCCTGACCCGTGTAGCCTCCGGTCGTAGATGGGACTGCAACTACAGCATAGTCATGTGCTGGTCCGTTGCTTGCAGAAGTGGGGTTCTTCATTGATGTCGTTGAGGTCATCCCCCGATCAGCTGCTGGACCTTGGTGCTTTCTGAATAGCTGCTGATTTGGGTCGCTTCGTTGCACTGGGATGAAACCTTCACGACATCCTCCATGCTCTCTTGCGAAAAGTTGTGGGTGCTGTGGCAGCTGCTGCTGCTTATCTGAAACATTATCAATTTGTGGCAAGAAAATATTGTTCATAAGAATTTGTGATGATGGCTGCATCCGGATAATGTGATCTTGGAGGTTGGGCTCGTGTGCTGCAATTTGCTGCTCTATAGGAACACAATCTACCCAGCTTCCATCCGAAAGTTGGAAGGACTCGCTTGCAGGACCGTGCCTGGCAACATTTGTGCTGTCTCTGTACGCCTGTAGTCTTCTTGATGATGGTGCGACTTCTTCCTGCAACGTTGATGATGTCCCTGCTGCTTGCGATGACTTCACCAGCAGGAGCAGTAGCAGAATACACGTCATGGCTATGACTACCCGCCAGCCTAATTGCAAGCTCCTTGCAGCTCGAGCACTGGATCTTACTAGTCTTGTGGGATCCATGGTTATAATTCCCCCGCCACTTGCAGAGCAATGGAAAAAAACAGGGCAGGTGTCTTTCAGCAGGGGATGATTATCAAGCACAGTAGTAAGTACCGGAGGTCTACAGTCTACATGTCAGTGTAGGAGTCGATTTATAATCAAGAAGAAAAACAGAATGTACAGTAGTGAAATGATCAGGAGTTGCAGCCCATGAAGCGTAAATCTAGAACTTAGCTAGAAATTGCATCTCTTGGAATTCGTTCTTCTACTACTAGCTAGAGGGTTCTCCCCAGGGATTGCAGGATCAAGCAGACATTTAGATCAGATCAGTACACCTGAATGAAGAAACTGTGGGATTCCGGAGCCAGCAGCTGGTACTTATCATGCAGTGCAAGAGGAGGACGAGGTGGAGCTCGACTACAATATTGACTAATATGCATTTATTTAGATTTGACGACACCTTAACATTAAGTTGGAAGATTTAATCATTTACGCATCTTTTGTATTACGCTAGCTACCTTGCAAATTACGGGACCTGTGTCTGCAGCAATACGTCAAAAGGGCTGATAAAGCGGACTGTCTAGAAAACATGGATCTGACCAGCAGCACCAGCACCAGCGGCGAATATTTCAACTAATTTCGAGTGAAGATAAGCAGCTCTGTTCCTCATATGTTCTGCTGGTGGTGGTGGTGGTGGTCTCAAAGTCGAGATCTAGCTCCATTTGGGTATCATGGTCTGCAGGTTACGTGCAGTTACAAGAATACCGGTTTCTCACATTTCTGAAGTAACGGCAAGAAGACGACTAGGAAGTCCTGGATCATGGCAACAAGGTCCCTGAACCCAAGGTCCCACTCCTATCCCATGATCATCCACAAAGTAAGTTGCAGCAAATTCGCGTGTTCTGCAAAAGTTATATGCTCATCTCTGACTTTCTTCAACACTAGTCACATGTTCATTACATTACAACTGTAGTGGCAGCACATGTAAAAGTACATTCACACTTGGTGTTAAGGACTGTAGTCTTTAAGTCCCTTAACACCAAGCTAGTCATTTAGGACTTAAATCTATTTATCTTTTAAAATTTATGTTAAGTTAACATTCACTTAACATTAAAAAATCACCCATTTAACACGTTGGCTGCCACCTAAGATGCCACCTAGATTTTCACTTAACACTGACTTAACATTAGGTGTGAATGCACCCTTAGGTACCTTACATTGAAGAACAAACTGGATCTCTTTCTGTGTGGAACCGGAACGGCCCCAATTTATTTATCAGAACCGGATGGGATCCTGACAGAGGTGGGTGCCACCCACCAGCACACCATCCACTGGATGATGCCCCTTGTGAGTCAGTTGTGGATGAACCTCAACTGAGTTCATGTCCAGTTTAACCTTGGTAGCCCATTCTACTAGAAGCTAGTAGGTCCTGAATATAGGTACATGTGTAAGTAGGAAAATAGGTGACTACTAAATAGGTAGGTGATTTCTACACTACATATTCTTGTGGGTTGTTAGTAGGTGGTATTATAACCCACTGGATTTTTTAAAAAGTTAAACAACTTCTTTGAGTTTTAAAATTAAGCATTAGAACCTGAGGTTCATATATAATTCTGATTTTTTGGGTTGAAAAAGTGAAAATCAATAATCTTTTGATTAATTTTTTTCCCCCAAAGTACAATTGACTACCCAAACATGGAAACTAGAGGTTCAGTGGTCACAAGGAGTGAGGTGCAGAAACATGATAATTGTTGTGAAGCTACATTAGATGTTTGAGAATCAATTTGAAGGAATTGGACTAGTTAAAAGAACAAAAGGTCCATATTATACTTATGATGACAATCTAATTTTTTTAATATCTTTATAAGTTTAATGAGGTGTAGAGGGCCTTGGTTCAAATTTGAACAACATATTTGTTGGATGCAAATTTGGTGGAATTATATAGGGATGAATATTTTTTAATAATGATGTCAATCAAGTAATTGAATCAAATGTCACATGTGTGGAGATTATTGTTTAGTGAACGAACAAACCTATTCAAACTAATATGTCATGTTCTCATTGGAATATATCTTTGAGGTTCTTGAGTAGGCCAAGGTCAATATTATGGACTTATAGTTTGGTTTTCATTAATTGCTTCTGAAGGAAGGTGATAATGTCAAAACAACATTCTAAAGGATTGATTATAATGAGAAAGATTATTTATACCAATGGTGGTTTTTTGTCAGTTTGTTTGAAGAACACCTCTAGAATGTTTTTAAGAATTATGGATCAAATGTTGGCATGCTTTAGCTTTCCCAAATGCTACATAGATGACATCATTATCTTTAGCTTGACATTAAGAAATAATAATATGCATCATTTGCAAGAAGTGTTTGGAAGCTTAATGAACATAAACTTAAATTTCATCTTGGCAAATGTTGATCCTTTCACATTCAAATATTATACCTTCAAATCATATGATTTATCTAGGTGGATTGGGAATTTAAAAGACCAAGCTTGAAGCCATTTCACAAGTTCTCCAACCATTGAATGTTAATTGGTTAGGAATTTTTATGGACTTGTGTAATTATTATCAACGATTTGTCAAAGGGTTTAATAACATTGCCAAACCTTTGACCCAGTTGACAAGGATTGACTAAAAATACATTTGGGGTGAAGCACAAGAACATGTCTCTCAAGAATTGAAAGCATGCTTCATTTTAATTCTCATTTTGTGACACCCCATTTGAAGGTAATATTTATAATTACACATGGATTGGAGCACCTTAGGGTTGGGAGTTGTGTGTATTCAATTGGATGATGATGGTCATAAATTTGTGGTGGCATACGCTAGTCATTCCAACAATAAAATGAGGGCAAAGTATAGTTCATATGAAGGGGAAAATTAGATCTAAACGGGATTTTCATCAGCACAATCATGTCAATATTTTCCCACCCACATGTTAACACATAGTCTAGCAAGTTGCGTGTGCAATAGAAAGGGCTTCCCTTTAATTTTGATTAGTATCCACACACAATTTTCTTTAATGGGTGTGTTGAGGTCCTAGAAGTGCCCTATGGCTATGAATTGTGGCACATAGAATTTTTCCTACCAACATTGCACATATAGTGCTTATCATTGCAAAACACCACAAAAGCATTCTTGCACTACAAGGATAATTTCCAAAACCATTATAATCAATATTCCTACCCCAATTTACTTTGGTTTCTAATCTCAATCCCCAAGTGCACAACTTAAGTTTCAATGACATGAATCAATTCGTGGGTGGTACCAAGCAAAACCATGCCATCAATAAACTAGTTGTACCCACTATTTGGCCTATGAAAGCAAAAAACAACCTCACACAAGACATGAGATATATCTTTCGAAGAAGCAAGGTTTGTTTTCAACAAACAATCACATATCTTTTTCCAAAGTTTATTTGGCGAAAAAAAAATTATTCCAATAAGTTGTTTGTTTGATGAAATGACATGGCCTATAACACAAAATGGTAAATTGTTAAATGGACACTATCATTTAAAATGTCTATCCACAATATCATTAATGGGATGTTAGTCAATTTCTTGAAGCGTTGTGAATCCACTATTGGAGGTTCCTACATGTGGATATGGATGAATCTATAAGATTCTTTCTAGTGCAACTCCAAACCAAAGGCAATATGAGGTAACACTTAAAAATTTCCCAACCTACAATTGTGTGAATTTTGTGATTATGTTGTTAGGTTTGTTAGGTTTGTTAGGTTGGCAAGGGAAGTCATGTGGGAGCCATATAAGCACATTTATCACATGTTACAACATTTTATGTTTTGTGAGGAGTTTGAAAATTTCATCCATTTCCCCACTAGGAGTTACGATGAAGTTCATCACTTATTGTTTTGTGCCATAACTTCTAAGGAAGTAGAAGGGACATCAGAACTTATAGTTCCAAAAATGTGAAATACATTACATAGGATGAAACTTTTTTTTTCATTTCGAAGGTAAAAATCAAATATCGTATAAATGGTTTTGAGTTGGTAAAGGTTTTGGATATTTCTCATTAAAAATTTTGATTATAGATTATTGTGGAATGAAATTATTCTTTAACTATTGTTGCATGTGCCAACAATTTCACAATGTCTTTTAAATGAACACCCTTGGTTTCTTTTGTTAGTTTCACATTTCGAAATATCCAAAACTTACATCCACTTCCTATCAAATTTTCACTTGCAATGTGCAATTATTTTTCATCCACATGGATGAAATATTTTATTTACTAAGATAAATATTATGTCCAAATGGATGAAATATTCAATCCATGTGCCAAAAAATATCATCCATGTGGATGAAAAATTTTCATCTACATGACAAAAACATTCTTAAAAGTATTCCTTATAATTCAAAGAATGAAGCTGACAAGTTCACCACTCATTGCTCACACTCATAAGCTCACATGTTAATGACATTGTAAATTAAGTGACTTAATCTTTTAATAACATGGCTACACTTGTTGGCTAATATGTTAAGGCAAATGTGTTCAATTGCATGTGTACTATATGAGCAAATCCATTATATCATGTTGAAGAAGACAATGAAGATGATCATGATGTTGACATTTTTTAGACATGAAGATTTGTTTCAAGTCTTGATGCGAAAGCACATGTAATCCTTTGTTATTTGTTGAACTAGTTGCCCCGAACAATTTAAAATTAGAATCATGTCCAAATTTTTAATTAAAAAAAAGATGTTTGAAAATGTTGGCATTGGGGTTCATGCAAGAGATTAGTGATTTGTGTGATAGGCCTATTAAAAGTATGATTTACATCCAAAGAAGGCATCAGGGTTGTTCGTAGAACAAAAGGTTGTTGCAACATAGTTGTGTGTCTTAAACCTTAAACCCAATGATGATCCTCTATGTTTTCCAAGTGAATGCAATGTAGAGTAGGAATAAAATTGGTAGGTTATAAAATAGTTGGAATGGGTCAAGTACACAAATAGGTAGGAAATGATAACTCTACCATTTTAAAAAGTTCATAATATCAACATGTACAAACTACTGACTTTCACTGACTTTCAAATTCATAATTTTTAATTATTCTACAAAATTACCAAATGAAAAACCTTTAAAACAATGTGCAAAAGGAAATTCATTTTGTTGTTGATATATTACAAAAAAAATTTATTGTTGAATAAATCAATAGAAAGGAAGAATCAAATACACTTGAAACAAATGGGGCAAACACTAGACATAAACAACAAATTAAATGCTACACTAATTTTGACATAGTTGCAAGATAATGCCCAATAGAAATCTTTTGAAATTTTTTGACTATACGTGAATTATAATTAACATTTTAATTATTTTTCTTAAGCAAAATTTTCAAGGGATAAAAAATGTTCTGTTGGCAAGGTTGTCACAACATTTGTGTGTTGTGTGTCCGTTGCAACGTGACAGATGCATTTGGACATACATGCACCCTTACATCACATCAATATAAGGTCAACTTAGGTCAACCTAAGATCAACATAGGTCAACCTAAGGTCAACATAAATCTAAATGAGGTTGAACTACGTAGAAAACAGTTAAAGGCAATTAAAAATTACATCACTCAATCATTATAAATTGTGTGGTGACCAAAACAAAAAAAATTGATTGATAACTTTTAATTACCATAGTTGATGACCAAAAAATTTCAATTACCTAGGGTGGAGATTGAAAGCAATTGAAAATTTGGGTTGGTGATTAAAAGTTTTCAAGCATTACCCAAAACAATTTAAGCAACAACCAAAAAATTTGGGCATCAATAAATGTTTTTTCATACATCAAATCAATGGAAACTATTGATCAAATGATTAAAAAATTTCAAGAAAATATCAAAAAATATTTGGGGTACTTAGACAAAATTTGGTCACCAACTCTCAATCACCACAATTGGTGACCAAAATTTTTCAACCACCCAATTTGGCAACCGAATGGTTGGCAACCAAAAATTGGTGACCAAATTTTTTGAGCATTACCCAAAAAATTTGGGCAACAATTGAAAAAATTTAATCAACAACAAAACATTTAGTCATTGGATCAATGGCCATTGTTGATTGAACGACTCAAATTTTTTAAGTAGTTCTTGAATTTGTTTTTGGTAAACCAAAGAAAAAATATCATGAACTATGTTGACTAAAAGTTGGGGACCAAAAGTTTTTGGTTATAAACCGTGGTGATCAAAAGTTAACGACCAAAAAATTTCAATTACCCAATTCAATGATAGGAAAATAAAGTTTGACAACCAAATCTATTTTTGATCACTATACACAATGGGGGCAACCCAAATGTAATGGGTTTATGTGTTCATGCGTTCATGCATTCATGCATTAGCTTTAACATTAATGTTCATGTGTTAATCTTGACAAATGCAACCGACGCATAAGGACGGACATCAACACAATGCCCGATGCAAAATGAGTGCATCGTGTTGATTTTGACAACCCTATCTATTGGTTAAAATCTTCTTTTTCAACCAAAGAATTCAAGGTTTGATGCTTTTTTCAAATTTATTTGTACTTCAAGGAAAAAAATAGCCTCTAAGAAACTTTTTCAAGTTAAATGCCCCAAGGAAAAAAGAACTTTCCCCCAAAAGCAAACAAAATGGTATTATCACCAAAAAAGAAGGGGCGATGATTTTGAGATAATAATCCCTTTCATTTTGAATGTAAGTTCAACAAGGTTCACTAGAATTTCCAAGGAGTAGAAAGGAGGTTACAACAAATATTATTACTAAACCTAAATCCTTCCACCCAAACAAACTTTATAATTCTAACTCTATGGACCTCAAGGGACCAAACCTCTTTTGATTTCCTCTCAAGGAACCAAATGGTTGTTGATGAATGTGGTAGCTCATCATTCAACAATAAAAACCTCACCAATGTTACCCCAACATCATCGTGTAGTTTCATTCATAAGTTGGATAGAAATCAAGAATCGAACAAATATTTGTGACCGTCTAAACTTCACAGTATCTTCTTGTTCCAAAATCCCCAAAGTTCCCACTATATCACAAGTACCTTCTTTTCAAAATAAACCACATTACACATTCACACTAAAACCCCTCAAAATTTAACACAGATGATTGCCACCACAATCGCTCCTAAAATCATTAGATTCTTTCATCATTTCCCTTGATTTGATCCTTAAAAAGACAAACTTTAGACCTCTTACTCCCTTCCTAACACTCATGGCACAACAAAAAATTAGGCGTCAGGTTCAAGCGAAGAAAAAGTCTAAAGGGACTTCTATCCCCAACTAATTACTATCAAAATCCAAACAAACTCCACGCTTCATAACTAGAAGAATCGAAACTCCGCTTCTCCCACACTCCCAAAAGAAAATTGCATGCCTTCCTTCTCCTTAGCCAACTTCATATAGTTTTCTTTCATCCACATGCTTCTGCTCTTTTGAAAGTTTAGCACTAATCATTTCTAAGTTTTCATGACTCACATTCCCCATAAAAATTGTCAATTGAGCAACAAGGATTCCACTCCATCACCAATACTAGCTCACCAAAACCATTCCATTGAAGAACAACATTAAACATAGTAACTTGCAAAACAACAAAACAAAGCCAAAAACGAAAAAACAAGAAATTAAACTTTTGACATCCTTGAAGCACAACAACTTCAGCATCATCTGCCATTCATCTAACTTAAGGTTCCTACTTTCATTCATATTCATCCACAGAAAATGTTGGACATTGTTTTAGGTCACAATACCCCCAACCATGTTCCCTAACGGCAAAAGGGACTAAGTTGCCCTAAGGAATAACTTCCCCCAAGGAGAAAAGGATTATATTTTTCAAATGAATTACTTCCCTCAGGGAAAAAAAAACTATTGCCTTAAGGAGCAACTTCCCCCAGGGAAAGAAAATTTATATTGACCTGGGGAACAACTTCCCCTAGGGAGAATCTTCTTCAAAAGTGTAAGTTTTTGAATGTATAACAAGAAAATACAAGGGGTAAACTTTGTTCAAATCAAACATTCTTTATACCATTGGAAAACTCTTGAAATGTAAAATTTTAAAATGATCTTACATTTTTTATTTGAAATTATGAGCAAAAAGTTATGACAAAAAAAAAAAGTTGGGAGTTTAAAAAGGGACTAAGTTGGAGGAGAAAGCAAGTTAAAATTACTAGTATTAAATTGCCCTAAAAGCAAATTCTTAAATGTTTGACAAAAAAATTCAGGAAAAAAAAAATTCTAAATCAAACATTTTTTATACTATTGGAAAATTCTTGAAATTTAGATATCTTAAATGGTGTCACATTCTTGATTTGTGATTATGAACAAAAATTTAAATGGTCAAAAAAAACATATTAGGAGTCAAATTTTCCAACACCCCTTATCCCTTGGGCAAGTGAATCATCTTTTCGTCGGCCTTTTTCATAGGGGGAGAGAAAGGCACTTGGAAATTTGACACCCAACTTTTTTTTTTTCATAACTTTTAGCTCATAGCCTCAAATAAAAAATGTGAAACCATTTTATGTATCTATGTTTCAAGAGCTTTTCAATGATATAAGAATGTTTGATTTTGACAACATTTGCCTTTCATAATTTCTTGTCAAACATTTGAAAACTCATTCTTTAATTCAACTTACTCCCCTTTTCCTTTGAGGAGGAATCAACAACTTAGTCCTTTTTTTAACCCCCAATTTTTTTTTGGTCATAATGTTTTGTTCATATATTCAAATCAAGAATATAATATCATTTAAATATTTTCATTAGAAAAATTTTCAATGATATAAAGAATGTTTGATTTGGACAAAGTTTACCCCTTTTATTTTCTTGTTAAACATTAAAAACCTTGAGCCTCTAGGGAAGATTTTCCTTGAGCGAAGTTGGTCCTCATTGCAATTTACTCCCCGAGGAACATGGTTGGAGGTACCATTTTGTCTTCTCAATAGGGAAAGACCCTTTCTCCTCAGGGCATTTAACTTAAAAATTTATTTAGAGGTTTTTTTTTTGCATCCATTTTGTTCATGGAAAGATTAAAAAATTTGAGAAAATAATCCAACCTTTTGGATGAAAGGGTTTTTTATAACTAGTATCAATTTTTTTTCCTTGAAAATGTTGTGTAAGAAAGATATTTACAATGTTAATCAGGGTTCAGGTAATATAAAAAAAAATTGAAAACATTTTTTTGTTAAACATTGTCATGTATTTGTGTCAAGACCAATGCCGCTCATGTTGTGTGTATTCCAGTAAATGGTGATTCAAAACCCAACAAATGAGTAAAAATTTTATTGTTCTACACAATTTTGCTCTTGAGTTCAATATCATGCTTGTACAATTTCCCCCACTTAAGATTCTAGGGAAGATGCCCAAAACTGACCAATTTTATCATTTGCTCACCCTCCAAATGAATTTAGACAAGTTTCAATGTCCTTATGGCAAAAGGTGGAAGGGCAAAAGTTATTTTCAGCTACCCCATT
>Ga0116228_10005824_pt1 | contig 11005 bp, 15 predicted proteins | sample S1TSphfallax_2_FD_89694 | JGI IMG/M metagenome (GOLD analysis project Ga0116228, IMG submission 89694) | Host-associated microbial communities from peat moss isolated from Minnesota, USA - S1T2_Fc - Sphagnum fallax MG | ecosystem: Host-associated > Plants > Peat moss > Unclassified | place... | reverse complement strand
GCAAACAAGTGCAAACAAGTGCAAACCCTAGACACCTTTGAACCTTGAGAAATTCATCATGGTCATGTTCCATGATTTTGCCATAGATACCTAAATTACAATAGAACCCAATCATGATCAAGTAACAATACACAAATGTTTGATACAATGCTTGCAAGATGCAAAGTTATCCCATGGATTTCCCCAACAAGGAAACTACTTTCATCTTTTCCTCATTCATTTTCACCTTTTTTGGGAGTTTTGAACAAGGTAAACCCCAATGTTGTTGTAAGCACCTACCATCAAAACTTGATGATCATTTTATTCTTGACAACCACCACTAACAATCTGCAACATAGCAAAACCATGTGGTTACTAATCAGGTTCTAGGTAACCGGGAATGGAACTGGTGGTTAACTACTAGTTAACCTCCAATTAGCCCCCAACTCTAGTTTTTTATTTGTTTTTGGTTCAACACATTAATCAAAACCAGGAACCTGGTTCTGGGTTGCGTACTTAAAATAATTTAGGGATTCACAAAAGCTGAACTGAAACAATTCTTGGATCTCATTAAGGTTGTTCATACAAGAATGTTCACAAAACCAATCCACTTGGCCACACCAAGCAAGAATGAGTCATGTTGAAATTCATTGTACAATAGCTTGTGCATGATAGCTACATGTCTCTCCAATCGTGCAGATCAGCAGGCAGGGAAAAAATCATCAAGGACTCCACAACATATTGAGAAAGTTCAGTAAAACCAGATTTTCACAAGTTCACTTCTGGAGCTTGGAACATGGAATTACATGTTCCACAAACCTTCTGGAACTTGGAACATAGAAATACATGTTCCACAACCCACATCCAGCCAATCAAACATTCCATCTTCTTCTCTACATATTTCTGAGCTGCACATTTCAACCTAGACATCTGCTAACTCTAAGTTGTTTAACACTTGGGATCTATAACAAGCACCTGTCATCTTTACCTTAATCTGAGACAATGAATGTAAGTATGGAGTAGTGACCACTACAACCTCAGTTGTACCTGATTCACTGCAATGTGAATCAGGTACAACTTGACAATGGCTTAAACCTGAACCAAGTAGGTGGAGACCAAATAATGAGAAAGTCACAAACTTTAGACCAGCTGCCAGAACATTCATGGGCTGGTCATGGTGGAGTGGGTATGAGGTCATGACTGCTGGGAGAGGAAGGTACCAGGCTTGGATCCAAGCTATTCAGCTGATCCATAAGTTGGGAGCGGCGCTCCTTGAAGAAATTGAGGCGTGTGGCAAGTTGAAGGAGTGCTGCTGATGCAGTTGGAGATTGTTGCTGTGAAGGCACATGAACCTGCAGTTGTCAGAGTAAGAATTGCTACATTATGTCTAGCTTATAAAGTATATGACCAAAAAGACACCATCATCCAAACATTTGTACAAATTCCTATATCTGATGGACTAAAAGTAAGTAATGGGAAACCGGCTTTTTCACTAGATGATTTGTTTGACCATCCTATTAAAATTCAGAAAACTTTTATTTTAGTAGGTGCTCACGAAAGCCACAGATTTGCCAATCTTGATGGTTTCTCACCATGCTTCTGGAATGCATCAGAACAATTTGCAAAACACTATGCCATTGTGGAATTTACATTGGGGAACCTACTAGGAGACAATGTCTCATACTCTACAACATTCAAATACTATATTGAGCATGGAGTAAGTGAAAGTCTCTTCCATGAACATTACCTCCGAATCTAGGGGGAGTCTCATTCCATTCACATGGTCCACTTCAGAAGCATTTGCTGGAGATGCACGTTTATGATCAGCATTGGAATTATCCAAAACATTCAAGGGATCTGGTTGGTATCTCCAGGCAAACTGCCTGCCGGCAGCTGAAGGCCCTGCTGGTGGCTGAAGTGTTTGACAATCACTTGTTACTGAAATACCAGGTTGTGGGGAACTATGACACTGCCAATTTGCACCCCGTTCTCTCTCAGCCATGAGTGCTTCCTGCACAATGACCGACACAGATGAGGAAGCCAATTCTTGTAAATTCTCCCTATTCCCAGATTTGGCTTCCTGAGTACTTGTTGAATCAAGAACAAACAGAATTGACAAGTTTAAAAACTACAATCATGAATATGCAACCTGGATGTACAACCAGGTCCTCTATCAAAAGGCCAGGCAATCTGAAAACTTTCGATCGGACAAGTGTCAGAGGAATCATCTTGGACTGCACCCATACTGCATGGCTCACATCTAAAAGGTCCACATATAGTCAGAAACGAGAGAAGATAGAATGATATATGAAGAAGAGGTGGAAAGAAAGAAAGAGATGGAAGTGCAGAACCACTACCTTTGCTTCTGCAAGTGCATTTCTCTGTTGGGCCACAATGTGCTCAAGTGCAGCTGCCTCTTCGTCTTGTTGCCCACCTTTGCACTCCATTTGCTGCATGAATTGAACAACAAACAGCACAGCAGGCCCCCCAACAGGCAAGCAAAATTTCCTGTAACGTTAGTCCTGCTGGGATCAATATGAGCAAAGTCTTCAGCATATCAGAATTTCACACAAGAGAAATCCAGAGAGGTCAAATCAAGAAGCACAAGTTTTCATAGCACCTTCCACTAGACTGTGTCACTCTTGATTCCATAGTCAAAATAAGATGATTACTAAATTCTAGTAGCCCACTTCAACATTGCAGCACTGGGAAAAATTGGAAAATAAATCTGCACCTTATTCCTTTGCTTCTCATGATGGCAGAGCACAAGTGTGGCATTCAATTCCTGCTGCAGTGGTCTCCTGAAAAGTCAAAATTTTGTCTCAGACCAATAATCCTCATGCAGGAGATTTAATGCTGAGTCCACAGCCAGCAAGCAAGCAAGCAAGCTAGCAGGATGCTGAGCCAATGAGGAAGGAAGTACCACACATATCAATCAGAATCTTGCAAGTAACTCACAAGGAAATCATACCCCACTATCATAATGCAGATAAAGGGTGGGAGGGAGGAAGATTGGGCATTTTCTGGGAGGACAGAGTCATCAACTATGTCAAAAACCACAAAAGACCCAAACTGAAAATCCCAGATGTATAAGGGGAGCATATTTCAAGTTAGTGAAATTGTGACATACTGCTCAGATTGAAAGTTTTGTACACAGTGTTGATATTCAGATGAACCTGCCGGTGATACACATTGGTGTTGCTGGTTCAACTGGAGGTGGAGATCAGCCATTTTCTGTTTCAGACGTTTTACACCAGCTTCAACAGCTGCTATTTCCTCCACTTCTGCTTGCATCTACTCCAGAAAAAAAGCCCACAGGAAAACATCTTTAGAATTGAGAGTTGTCAATCTGCAGCACACTGAGAACAAAGGGTGGCAAAGCAAATCTGTGGCAACTATATTTGGGTGCTTTGCACTCTTGCATGAATTTGGAATTCCATTCTTTTTGCAATCCATTCAGTCATTCTGCAGCTAGTTTTTAGGGGCAAATACAAACCTTTGAATCAAAGGTTTCTGCAGCAGAAAGTTGGGCAGCTGACACCCCAAGGCCAGTCTCCAAAGCCACTCTTAAGTCTCGCTCTGTTTGCAGTTGATCCTGCAATCTTGTAACCTGGCAAAAGCCCCACCCACACTCCAGTTTTTATTTTATGCCCAATCATTTGTGACATGTTCATATACCCAAGGCTATCATCTCACAGGACTTAGTCTTTGGAGAAGGCATGGGTTTGATACATACAGTCTGAGTAGGAAACACACACAAACAATGGCACATAAGTGCATTAGGTTCTCACATCTTGCTCAAGGGCCACACGTCGCTCATGCAGTTCTTGTTTTTTTCTCTCCAAATGGGCTTGCAGTGATGCATTGTCTTTTGCCTGATACATTGAGAATGTCATGCAGAATCCTCAAATCTTGTATGCTAAAACTAATAAATAGGTACAAGTCAGTGTCATTAGTTTGGTCTGCACAAGAACAGATAAAAAAAAGACCTGTTATGCTTCTAGCTGATTGGCAGAGAAAAAATGACAGAATACAAATGGTACATACCTCTTTGGCAATCCGATTGCGAAGATCATTTCGTATGACCTCCAAGTGATGTATGGCCAAACTGCAGAATGACAGACCACTAACTTACATGGAACCGAAGTGTATATTTTGCCAAATTCAAGTAGACAACTCTTATATGGGCATCTCTCAGGAAGCAGAGAACATTCTGTGGAACACCAAGTGACATATCCACTGCATGAAGGTGGTGAAGGGAAACTATTATTGCCATCATGATGCTCCTGTAGATGTTCCTACATGTGGAAAGATTTTTCTGAAGAATGAATAAAGAAACTGCTGCTCTAGATCCAAACCAGCACTTTTAGAACTTACTCTTCTTCTCCAGATGAGTCATTGACATCCATGTTTGACGTCTTGGTGTTAGCCTGTGAGCCATGACACAGTCATTAGCAGATTCATAGCCATTATAACTCAGCTTGGTGCAGAACTATCTACAGCTAGGGAGAATGTGAGGCTTACTTGCTTGATCTTATATGAGTAGTTTAACTAACAATTCCAGGGATCGATGGAACTGAAATCCAAACTCAATCCTCAATAATCAGCTGATGGAAATGTGCAGATCTTCTGGGTTCATAACCAAAGTTCCTGGAAATTGAAGGTTAAGAAAAGACTTGTAGAAACTATTGAGAACACCACTTGGTCTGTGACCTTGTGCACCCCGCAAGAGACAAAAGGAGCTTACTGAAGAGAATCCCCAAAGAGATGTCCGCTTGGGGCTTGATGTTGATCCACATGGTTTCCCCTTTACATTTGGGCCATTCCCTCTGGATTGGGTGTTGCTGAAAGGAGGGGATCTGCTATCACCCCATGGAGACCCTTCACAGCCCTTTTTGCTGATGTTCAAGCCCCCCCTGTTTTCCAGGCGAAGAGCGGGTGCTACATTAGATTGCTCATCAATCCCCAGGTTCACTGATTGACACCATGGTTTTGTGCTCCCCTTACGACTGGTCAAAGAACCAAAGCCAGCAGAAACTTCATAGTCTGAGTTATGATGTTCAAACACCTGGAGGGAGGGATCAACCACAATGTCAACTGGATCACGATATTCAGGGCCTGCATTCTCATGGACACTGCCCTGTCCCAGTTGTCTAAACCTTTTTTCCTGCTCACTGGATAGAGAAGGGTGTCTTTGCTGCACTGTTATCTAGGGAGGTCACCCATTGCAAGACTATTTTCAGCTAAGGTGCTAAACTTCAGTGTTTCTATGGGATCTTGTGTGTCCACCTAGCCAGGTTGCACCTGCTATCCTATCAATACTGCTTGACCTTGCGAAGTCAAAGCCAAACAAAGACATGCTTGAAGGTTACCTCAGAACCAAACTCTCTCCAACCATCACTCATGTTTCTGGAGGAATAGCAGATTATTCTCTTGATGACATTCCTTACAAACTCTCTATATTTGACAGGCATAAGAGGAGATGCTAGATGGGAATTTTTTGATTGCTGAATGCTACTGAAATTGAAGGGAAAACAAGGGATTCGGATATTCATCTTGTGACTCACCTTGTGATGAAAAGGATTGCTGCCAAGGTTTCCACTGCTTTCACTGAAGGTGCCAGATAATGCTCGTTCAGCATCCACATCAATGTCCTCTTGAAGGTTGTTGGGAGCATCATGGTAACCCCCATCTACATCACAGATTACATGTGATGCTTCATCATCATCATCATCATCCTCTGAGGAGGCATCACTGGCCCTAGCCTCCATGTGCCCACCACCATACCTTTGTGATGAGAGTGGGCCTCGCTGCACATCCTCCTCCTGATCTCACATGTGACATTCAGATCCCAATACGTTATCATGGGTGTTCAAGCCACTCACTCCTGCAGGCTTACAAAAATGATGAGTGTAGCATGTTGTGACTTACTTCAAATATAGAATCATAATCCTCAAGCAACGTTGTCAGAATTGCCACAGCATTGTTGGCAGCTGCTGTGGCTGCTAAGAGCTGTGTTTCATTATCAGCAGTAACATCAGAATTGTCATCAAGTTCACATTCACCAGCCAACAAAGGACGCAACAGCAATGGTGCCATACAGGCTGCTACAGCTGATGCAGTCATTCGGTTCTGTGCAGCATGAGCTGACACTGCTCGCATCATCCTCAACAATCTGAACCAACCCCATCTTTTTTTTTAAGTCTGTATTTTCCATGTGAAACAACAATGACATGCTGCATCCAAGCAACACCACATAAATGAAGAGGATGTAGGTTTCCAAACACTGCACAAACTTGCAAAAGAGAATACAAGAAATCATTGTGGTGGGAGTTCTCAAACTCAAGCATACCTCTGTAGGAGCTGACGGTTAGGTCCTGGAGAAGTGTTGGAAATTGCTGTACGCATAGCATTGACACGACTTTCCTTTCTTTCTAGCCCTAGCCCAGATATATCAACAAACAGAAATGATTAAGGAACATGAAGCAACTGGATCCAGGTTATATATATATGTATGTAGAGAGACAGAGAGGGACAGAGAGAAACAGAGAGAGGGGAGAGGGGAGAGGGACTGGAGCACGACTACATAGATTGATTCCTTTGGAACATACAACAGGTATATCCTAAGTGTCTGACTAATCCTCCACTCTTTACTTGGTTGCAATAGTTGCACTTCCATCTTTTAGCTCTGCTAACCCCCACAAGGTTCTGACTGTGTTGTATGTTGAATTGAAGCAGAACATAGGGTACGAGGCATAATGATGTTATGAGACGAAGTTGGGCCAAAGAAGCTAGCCTGAGTAGGAGATGGCAAGATGTAGTAATGCAGCTCATGGAGTTAGCTACCACAGAGTAGGATTTTGCTGGCAAGATCCATTGGAAACAATCCAGAAAGCATGATGATCAAAACCATAATCTTGAAGGAGGAAGCAGAACAAGAATGAGGGGAAAAATCTTACGGTGAGCTTCTAGAAGAGCAGTGCAACAAGGTGCAGATACAGGTGGCGATGGCAACTTCCTCAACACATGCTGCATCCACCCAATCATTGATGTCATTCAGTGAAGAATCTGTAGACCTTGGTATAGTGTGTGGGGGTATTCACCAAGGTGTGGTAGTAGAAGGGTTTCCAGCGAAGAGAAAATGCTGGAGCAAGGTAAGATCCCCCACTAAGACTGAACATCTAGACCTTGACAGATTTTGAATGGATCTTCCTGTAGCCTCCCTACACAGTTGGTTCATGCAAACGAATCCCAGCCAAAAGCCACTGAATCAAGACAGTTATTTGAGATGTTGAAGATGAAGTCTCTATAAGGTGGGTCCACAACAACATCCCACAAGTAGAGAATATGAAATTGTGAGCTTCACCTTAATACAGTCACTGATAACATGTGCATCCTCATCAGGTGTAAATTGGTTCCGCCCTGAACAGCAAGCAAAGAAAGTGCAGTTCATAATTTTAGAGAAATCCTCTATTTTAACCCCTCTTACTTTGTCACCCAAGAAAGAAAGTAGGGCCAGCAATGGCAGCAACCCATTATTCTGTTCAGCAACACAACCCATTGCTGTGAGTTTTATCAAAACTACTACTGAGGGAATGCCAAAAGGAACTTCAGGCTTTCAGAATCACAAGTACCTTGCTCATATTCTTTAACTCTACGATCAACATCATCAACGTCAGCACACTGACGTAAGATACCTTCCACTCCAACTCCTGCATCCACACAGAATATATAACATTGCCCAGGGAGAGACCTCAGGAAAGAGGAAGTATATGCAGTTCCAGTATCAATACATCTGCTCTTCACAAGATCCAGAAAACCATCATACCATGTATCTCAATGAAAGAGAGAGCTTTTTCCAAGAACGAAGGACTGCCATCAATATCTTCAAGAGCTAGCAATATAGGACTCCCAATGACCAAAGACTTCACAGCTCTCCGGTCTCTTCCTGAAAAACCTTTATCAAATCAGATACATTTAGAAACTGAATCACCAGAAAATCAGAAATTGATACCCACAGGACTAGTCTGCTGTTTAGCACTGAGATCCAGAAACTATAGGCTCACTCCTACCTATAGGCAATTGAAGGAAAAGATGATTTGGTCTGCCAAACAGGTCTATCATAGTTGGAATCTGGGTCACTATGCTCTGCTGAACCTTCAAACAAATCATAGGAGTTGTGGCAGAAGGTTGTATGTTGACCTGCCACCAGAGCTGCATTTGGGGCTGCCTCAAGTGCTCTCTCCAGGGCATCTTTCCACTCATCCACATCTTCAATAGTCTCTGCCTGTTCCACAACTCCCCAAAAAAAATTCTGATTGTTCCTTTTACTTCTGGCGGGGGCAGGATGGAGGGGAAAGAGAAGCCTCTGACATTGTCAACAATACCTCTGAAAGGAATATGCTGCTGAAAAAATTATTAATTACTAAACAAAGAGCAGATCTCCTCCAATATCAGTGTGGGTGGTGGGACATCTATTGCAAAGGACGCACCTTCAAAGTATACACACGCTCGTCAGGGAACAGCACAGTCAATAACTTCTTCTCTGCTCGAACAACAACACTGTCCCCTTCCCCACAATGCTGGTCAAAAATTCATCTCTCTATCCCTCCTGTCTGCGCCCCTTACACAAAAAGGCCATGAGAAGAAGAAAAGACTCCCCAAATGAAATCTCACAGCTTATCAATCAATCAAATCAACCCAACCACAGTTTGGCTTGCATACCGGCCAGAGTTGTTCAAATCAATGCAACCCAGTGTCGAGTTCACGTCACTCCCCTTGTGAAGAACAGCATTCTGCAAATCCATATACTCCAGTTTTTAGTCTTCTGACATGTCCAACCAAAAGAGACATGCAGAGCATGGCATAGGTAGGAACTGTTGTCAGGGAGGAGATTCAACACTCCCAAGTGCCAAAAGGTTCTGCCTGGTGAGCAGACCAAATGGGACCACACTTTTGCTAGCTTCCACCCAAAGCAAGAATCGTTAGCCAGATTGTTACCAGATTATATGAAGCCTTCTGGCACATCTTGGTACTTTGAGGTTTTATTTTTTCTATTCCTTTGTTTTTTTGGCACTTATGTGTGGGACATACATAGTTCTGAGTCTCTAATCTTTGAGCAGATACAAATCTCAAGGAACATGCCACAACATCATATCTATCTATCTATATATATATATATGAAATTGCAGAGAGATCTCCCTGACAACATTATGAAGGTACCATGACAATGAACATGGCAAGATATTGACATAGTTCCTTCAACAACTCTTCTTGCCTCTGATGAGTTCAGCATTGTTACACATGTCACTAGCATGGCCAAAAAGCAGAGAAACATTGTTTAAGTTGGCTTCACAACTCACTGGATCATTTTTGAAGAAAACTAATGAAGTGCATGTGAGGATAAACCACCTCCGTTTCCATGACTTCCAACCAAGTCCTGCAACCCATCCCATTAGAAAATCAAATCCCTTCAATCACTGCAGCACAAAAAACCGTGAACATAAAAAAATACTCTACCTACTGCAGCACTTTTGTCAGGGCCCCTGGTTGTCTGGACATACAGGTGAAGGTGTCGTGGAGTCCTAACAGAAACAATGTAACCACTGTAGCTGCTGCACTGAAGACTAAGATGACAGCTGCATCTAACCAGCACATTTGAATACTAGTCAGATTCCATACACTGATATACTGTAACATATACTCCATGGATCATAGAAGCCACGACAATTCAGTGTCATGGCACAGGGTATCTATCGTGTTGCAAATCTGGCAATTGTCACAGTTTTGAGTAAAATATTCAGTGTGATGTGGGGCTTGAGCCGATATTGACAATTAGGTCATGTTGGAGGAAGTCAGAGATTGATGGCAGGATTCAGAGATAGTACTTACCTTTTGATGAAATAAACAACGGCCCACTCTTGTAAACCTGAAAATGTCATCCACCCCAGCCCACCCACGACCCCCATCAACTCAATCCACAGATGTTCTCCTCACTCTTTCAGTTGAGCTAAAATTGTTGCAATTAGAGGGATCAGAAAATTGAAATAGTTCCCATATTCCTGGAGCTTGATGACCCCTCATCAGTCACTCATCATTCTCACCATTGTCTCCAGTACACACTTGAACCCTCTGTTCTGAAAAAAGAAACCTGTAGAGAGCTCTATTCTTTTGTCCTCTTTTATTGGACATGGTTTTGAGCATACTTGCATAATGTGTAAGTTCCCCATCCCACATACAACACTGCATTGATCTCCCCCGCAGAAACAAGATCCAGCAGGAACCCACCTCCAAAAAAAAAAGAGAAAGCAAGTGTAAGACAACCTTACCAGATTGCTCTCCTGGTTCCGAGATCGTTCAAATGGTGCTGGGCTCACAGCAGCTGACATCTCTCTGTCTCTCTGTCTCTCTCTCTCTCTCGGGTACCTCAACCACTAGAACTACAATCCAACCCACCACGCACCCAGCTGAGCTTGACCTTCTTCCTTCTTCCTTCACCCTTGCCAACAGAACCTGCACCCATTAGAGAGAGAAGCACGGCTACTTCAATACTTATAGATGATCCCCCTCCTCTTCCATTGATTCCACTACTCCTGCTGCTGCTGCTCCCTCCTCTTCAGGAACGAAAACATGTCGGGTTGGCTTCCATTAAACTGATCAGCAACGGATTTGAACTAATATGGGAGTAGGGATCAGCAACAGCAGCATTTAGGCACAAAAGGGTAGTAGTAGCCAAGGGATCCAAATCTAGTGCAAGTGCGGTGAGCATGATGAAGAGGAGATCATATTGCCCTGTATGTATATATGCATGAGAGCTTCATCACAACTTCCCACAGTTTATGCATGTGTTGTGTGTGTATTTCTCTTTCCTACTCTCTCCCCCCATTCCTTCTCTCTCTCTTTCCTCCGCCAGCCGAGCAATCTTCTTCCAAGCTCCTCCCAAGCATCGCATGAGTGAAGAAGGGAGAGGGAGCATGGCTCCACCACCCACCACCACAATACTTGTCATACTTGTTGTTGTTGTTGT
>Ga0116228_10005823_pt1 | contig 11005 bp, 6 predicted proteins | sample S1TSphfallax_2_FD_89694 | JGI IMG/M metagenome (GOLD analysis project Ga0116228, IMG submission 89694) | Host-associated microbial communities from peat moss isolated from Minnesota, USA - S1T2_Fc - Sphagnum fallax MG | ecosystem: Host-associated > Plants > Peat moss > Unclassified | place: USA... | reverse complement strand
TTTTACAACATGATGTTGTTGTTGTCATATTTTATATGTCAATTAGTCGTATTTGTTTTGCAGCAAGTCTCTATAGCACCTCCTTTTTGGAAGAATTCATTTGGTTACTTCATAATTGCCCTCTAAACAATCAAAATAAAATAAAACTTAAAGGTATGTTTTTTACTCAATTAATTTTTTTGTGCATATAATTGGGTAGAGGTCGATTTTTTCCCCTCAATTTCCTTATTGCTAGAATTTTCATGTATGGTTTCAACGCAAACCTTACTCCGGCCTTTATATTTGCTAAATAATATTTGCCAGTAGTGCCATCTTACCCAACCTGATATTTTTGCTTATCTTTTACAATTAACCTACCCATTTCAAGAACAAATTAAAGTTGAAATGAAAGTTATAGCAGCAAGCCATCACCTTCTTCAATAGTTTTGCTGTAAAGAAAATGACGACAACAACTCGTCACCTTCTTTCTTTTTTTATTTTTCTTTTTATCTAGTCCTTTTGCTAGGCTAGTTCATTAAAATTGATAATTAACAATGATATGGTGTTTTTTAAAAATGTTCAAGTTGTAATGGTTAAAGGAAAAAAATTGAAGAAAATTGGTGATGATTTAGAAGCTCAAAAGCAAAATGTTGCTTCATCATAATTGATAATTGGGAAGCAAAATGTTGCTCCATCAAAATTGGGAATTGATGAATCAAACAATTTATGTGGCTTAAAGTTGGCAATGGTGATTATCTGCAATTTGAATGATGAGATCCCTCCCAATACAAATTAAGAATTTTGATTAAGAAGTGGTGAGTTATATTGTTTTAAAATTTACACATATCAAATTGAATGCAGAAAAAAAAATTGTACAAAAATATTTAAATTTAATTATACCCGCACCTTCCATCATTTGATGGAAGGTGTGGGATTTTTTTTCAATTTTTTTTATTACAATACTTTAAAGAGGTTAAAGTTTGAGAAGTTGCATTTGATTATGTCATTTGATGGTTTACAATACCTGCATTTGTTGTGTGGTATTTTTATGTCTAAGGTTTTAAAGTTAATTTTTTTCTATTACTAAAAAAGAGTTAACTTTTTCTTATAGCTTTTGGTTTAGGTCTAGAACTTGAAACTAACTAGGTCTCTCAACCATTGGCACCTACTTATCCACCCAATATGGCTCAGAAGGACAAAAAATGGATGATGGTTGCATCAAAATGGAAGTGTAAAATTGGCACTTGCATTGTCACATATGTTGTGAAATGGTTGTTGACTAAACATTTCAAGGAGGGGCATAACTTAATGACAGAAAAGGCCAAACCTAGGAGGCCTTCAACTTCTAAAAGAAATTTTCAATGTTGAGACCATGCTAAAATGAATGTTCGCATCTTGGGAGATGCCATGGCCATGTAGAGGTGGAATGATCAAAAGGTTGCTAGTTATGTTCATGCCAAAGCCTAACATAAATGGGATAAGTTGGTAATTGTTGTAGAATAATGTCCACCATTACCAAAACCAACTTTGGTCAAATTAATTTTAAAACAATTGTTGCAAGTGTTAAGTCTTAATGTTTGGGACGTGGGAAGTGTGCTTAGAGATGTTGTATCATGGATGGAAAAGGATGAAGATTTACAAAAGATGATTTGATCCACTCATTCTACATATGCACGACAATTGAAAATGGCATGGGATGTCAAAAATTGGGATCAAGAGTCCACTAAAGCAAATCAAAAAATAAAGTTGATAGTTGTATTAGATTTCTATGAATCTAGAATGATTCATGGAAGGTAAGAAAAAATAGTAATTAATGTTTGTTATTTTTTATAATTTTTTTTCATTCAAGGTGTGTTAAAGTTTAATTTGGTGGTTTTTGGATGTTTTGTGGGGTTAAGGGCACAACAAAGAAATAATTTGTTGCAATTGTAGTTCATATTCAGATGCAATGTAACCATCTATACATTGTTTATCATGCAACAAATGCTATAAATACAGCAATTGTTTATCGAGCTAAACATGACATTATAGATAGTGATATGGTTTAGGGTTTCCATTTTATATAATTAGCTTGGTTTTTTCAACCCTTTCATTTTTTGGACTACCCAATTTTGGAACTTTGGTCCTTTCATATATTATAGAGAACCTTTTTTTTCTCATTGGGTTATTTAACATTTTTTTATCCACCCATTTTTTTACATATTTTATCAGTATAATATTTATTTTAATCACATTTGTTTGATGGTTATATGGTTAATCATATATGTCTTTTTTTTCATCATCTTCTTAGTGATTCAAATGTAATAATCAAAACTTAAATAATCCCATGTGCACATTTTATAATTAACTTATCTAGGGTTTACAAAGATCAAAATGTGCATTGTGCAATACCTACACTTAATGTATAAAAAATCACATCACCTTAAGATTTAAAAAAAATACCCGCATTCTAATTAACTTATTGACATTGTCATGAAACCAAACATGTAATACCCACATCCATTTTATTCTAACTTCCATAAGGCCATTTGAAATCTATAATACCCACATATAGGTTTCCAGTGCAATATTTACAAAACCCATATGACATAATAATCTAGTCTAAATATCAACAGATAATGTCATGATTAAGGAATTACTATATATATATTTCAGATGATGTAAATGATTGATTATCATTTTTTTTTAAAATTATTTTAAATATTAAACAAATGATTATTTCGTTGAACCTTAATTATTCAAATAATTAAAATTTAAATCTAAAAATCAAATTGATAATTTGATATTTAATTTATTATCTTCATTATATTATTTTGTGCTAATAAGTTATTCAAATCATTATTTTAAATAATTATTCATGAAAATTAATTGTCATAAAATTAATTCAAAATAATAATTAATGCATGTATATAAAGAAACATATTTTGGATGCCCAAACCACTTATTAGTTATTTTGAAATGACTTTACATATGGGTATTACATTTAAGGTTGGCTCTTCACTTAAGGTTATTGAAATCACCTATGGATTACTTCATAATAAACTTACATTTAGGTATTCCATCTAGGCTTTGGTTTTCATTCAACAACACCCAAATCACATATTGGGTATTTCGAAACGACCATACATGTGATATTACATTTAAGGTTGGGTCTTCATTTAAGGTTTACCTAAATCACCTATGGGTTATTTCAAAACAAACTTGAATATGGTTATTACATTTAGGGTTAGGTATTCATATAATTTTGCAATACCCACACATGTACTTACTTTCACTAACTAGATATTTGGCTTTAACTTTTGAAATAATTAAATAAATTTTGTAACCAAACACAAAAGAAGGTATGCATCTTACCATTTGTTAATATCTATAAGCGATTTTTTTCATTTTCTTTTTAAATATATAAAAAATGACATTGCATTGTTTTGCATATGTTTAAGCCTTAAACATTGCCCCCAAATGCACCTTAAATTTTTTTTAATTACTATAGACTTATAACAAAAATGATGATTAATTTATATATCCCAAACTTTAAACCTAAATCATAATCCAATAGTATATACTTGTAACAATTATATGAAAAAATGTGTTTTTTTAATAAGTTTTTTTATAACATTCAAATTTAATATGTTATAATATAAAAAAGAATAGACATTAAATTGTCATAAATACTTACTAAACTTACGTGGCCTAAGCTACTACCCTAGGTGACTTAGGTTATTAAACTACCTACATAGCTAATAGGTTTACCTAGTATACTAGACCACCTTGACCATCTAAGATACCAACCTATAAGGCCTACACTAGTGAGTAAACAACGTAATAGGCTTATATTACGTTTGTAGCCTATTAGATACACCTAGTTTAAGCTACTAGGTAGTTAGTTAGGTTACTTTACAAGTAGCTTACTAACCTATTACATATGTTAGGCTAGGTTGTCTAGGTTGGTCAATGTCGACACTTTAGTCAATTTGACAACCTTGGCGATGAGCTTTTGTTGCAACTAGTAATTTGTCTACGTTACATATTCTTGGTTGTTTTTTTTAAATTATTATTGTGTTTCTTAGATGGTTGAATCATGTTTAATTTTTCAAGGTGTCAAAAGCATGGCATAATAACTTGACCCTCACAAAACTTTTGAATCCACACAAACTCTAACATGGTTTCCATGAGTTTATGAACATTTTCATACCCATCTACTTATATTTTGGAAAATTTTAATTCTCATTAAAAATAATTGCACTATACATAACCATGGGTTTATATGTAATTTAATCAATTTTGATCTTATTTCAAATAAATATGAATATATTATATGCATTGAAATGAATCAACAATATAATTCCATAATATCATTAATTATATATAATGTGTTATTTGATATGTTATAAATAAAAATATATTTGGACCAATATTATACATCATAAAAAATAAAGTTTACATAAGGACTTGTGTTATATATGTATAAAATATAAAATATTACAGACCCACCATATAATTATTTTAGCCAGGAAATTATTTATTATATATCAAAAAATAAATTCAATCATACATAGGATTAATGTGGGAGAGATAAATTTTATTATTATGTGAAACATTAAAAAAGTAGAAAATCATGTGCTTTAATTCATTTTTAAAAACATGCATTAAAATCTTATTAAATTAGAGACTTTACATTTTTTTTAAAAATGAGTTTACAACTTTAAAAGGGAAAAAACATGAATATGAACATATTTGAAGAAATGTTAAACATGAATTTTTAAATTTTTTTTATTTCAACAAACTCTAAATGTTAACATTAAGTAATAGATTTTACATAAAACCTTAAACCCATGTACCATCAATGTGACCAATTTTGCATTCCGTTCATATATATATATATGTTAAAACATATTGTAAAGAAAATAAAGAAGTTTGAAAACATGCATTTCACGATGTATTGGTGGGGAATTAAATATTTTTAAAATATTTTAATGTTTCATGGTTAATGAATTATCACCATATGATATGAGTATTTCATTTAAACAAAAGTGGGTGAAGAAATATTGAACTTTAACAATTATAAAACACATGGAAACAAAGGAAATTCATAATTATGTTATAGATCTAAATAATTAATCAAATAAAAAACCAATATAATGAGCAAAGTTTAAAGTGTAAACCTTAAGCCCTAAAATATATGAACCAAATTCCTAAACCTTAAAGCCTAAAACCTAACCCCAAAATTCCAAATGATATTTGCCATAAGCCTTATGAAAACCTTAACTATACAAACCCTATTTTAAAAAAGTCCTACTGATATATGCCCTAAACCCAAAAAACTATACAAATTATATAATGTGAAATAGAAAAGTTTAAAATAATATAGAAACAGATTTAAAAACAAAATTTTAAAACTTTGAAACTAAAAATATTTACTTACAAAAAAAAACCTTAATATTCTAAAACAATCAAATAAATTTCGTAAAAACCCCAAAAAAAAGGTATTTTTTTACTTTTGTGTGATCTCTCCAATCTAATTTTTCCAATCTCTTTCAAAAAGATATTGAAAAAAAATTGTATTGCTTCACATATGTATAAACCCTAAAAATTTCCCCCTAATTTAATGAATGATTAAAACATTATTTTAGATAGTTAGTGAACTATGAACAAATTATGTCATATAATTAAAGAATTAATATATAATCATTTCAAATAATTTAAATTATTAATTAATCATTTGTTTAACTTTATTTATTTGGATAATAAAAAGTTGGATTTAAAAATCAGATTGATTAATTTGATATTTTATTGATTGACTTATATATATATATATAAGTTATTGAAATCATTATTTAAGATAATTATTCCACATTCTAGATTGTAAGTTCAATTTTTCCATGAATTTTTTTTGCACCAAGATAGGCTTAATCACAATTGTCATTGTACTATTTGTTCCACAAACAAAACAACATCTTTTCAATTTCAATGAAACAAAATAAAAATCATGGAACTCTTAATCAACAACCCCAACCTCTATGCACACCTTTCTTAGGATACTATTATGAAATTAGCTAATTATTTTGGAATGACTTGACATGTGGGTATTACATTTAAGGTAGGCTTTTCATTTCAAAAGACCTAAACCCCACATGGGTTATTTTGGAGTGACCTTGAATGCAAGTATTGCATATAGGGTTGGGTTTTCACTTAAAGGGCACCCAAACCACTTATGGGTTATTTTAAGTGACCTTGCATGTGGGTATTGCATTAGGGCTAGGTCTTCACTTAAGGGTATCCAAACCATCTAGATGGGTTATTTTGAAGTGCATGCATGTGGGTATTGCATTTAGGGTTGATTCTCCATTTAAACTTGCAATACCCACATTTGTACTTACTTCTAGCAATTGGAATTTTGGGGTTCAATTGCAATACCCACACTCATACTTACCTTTACCAACTAGGATTTTGAAGCCTAATTGTAATACCCAAATTCATACTTAGCTCTACCAACTAGGATTTTGGGGCTTAGTTACAATACTTGCATTTAACACTAATATTATCATTATCTTTGTGTTTTTGCATTTCAAAAATTTTGGGCTTATTACTTGGAAACAATAATAACCTTTGTAGCATATTAAACTTCATGTGTGTGTTGAATGCATGATGTTCAATGAATTTGGGCTATGGTTTCCTCCATACAAAATTGATTTAAAAACAAATTTCTTACTACCAATGGCAATAATCTTAATTAATAATTGAGACATTTATTCATGACATCATTTAGTAGGTACATTTGTGTGGTTGAACATTGTTTCATGCCAATTTTCGAGCCATTTCACATTATTTCTCAATCCATCTTCTATGTGGTGTAACACCAATCCTGGTTGTAAAATTGCATTTGCTTTTGCGAGGCATATGTTATGAATATTGCATGCCAATATTTTCATGTATGAGGTGGCATGTTCACAAAGTGTCACATCACCTTCTTTATATTCATTAGTGATCTCTTGCATTGTAGTAACCAATTCCACAAAAACCTTTTCCATTAGGGTTGATGAACTTATTATGTCACTAGACCCTATAATGGCACCCATAGGGAGATCGCTTTGTTCCATGGTCATGAGCCCATCAAATTCCATGATCCCATCATCACCTTCAAAATGTTCATCTTCATCATCATCATTGCATTCCATATCATCTAGAATATGTCGTAGGTCAGCAAACATGTGACCCAACCCTCCATGACGTGATCCATACCATGTTCCATAGTAATGAATGATATCCTCCTGAGAAATGTCCATGCATGTGAAAATGACCACAATTTGGTGTTTACACATGTTCCCTTGCAATGCCCATTCACATGTGCAACAAGATATTTCGGTGAATGGAAATTTCACCACATAAATGACGTTGGGAAGGCATTGGCTCCATACATCCTAAGCTCCATCATTCTCAAGAGTTGGTTGGTATACACATGGGTGAGTGGAATAAGGGCTACCTTTTCCACACTTTGTGTAACAATGACCTCCATAACCTTGTTTTTTATGAAACTTCTTTTCTTCATTTCCAATGTGTGCATGTAATGGCGTGCAATGGTTGTGGTTAATTACCACACCAACCAATCAATCCTAAGCCTTTGAAGGCCTTTTGTGTTAATAGTAAACCAACATTTCAATGCACCATGGTATGATTCAATGTTTGCTTGGGTGTTTTGGTTGGAATGGGCACTCGTAAAACACCCAGCATCTATAATTCTACAATTATAAACACAATGTACAAGGGTGAATAACATGATTATGAAAGAGTTTCAATACTAAACCATGATAAACATTATCATTTACCCAATTAATGGTAATAAGTCCAAGAGTAATTTGTCCATGCATCACCAAGCCTATGTTTTTGTAGGCTTTCTCTCACAACAACCCTCCCACACTTTTTGAAATCATCAATTGTTTCTCCATGATTGATGGACATGTACATCGCATCATGAAGGTCTTGGAGGATTCCACCCTGCACCTCCACATCTTTGATTTTTTCAGTACCACATAAACGCCATGCTTTGAGAACGTGCCAACAACAAAGGAAGATAGGAACCTTGTCCATATCGCATACAATCTTAATAGGGACACATATGCAATAAAATCACCATGAGTGGATGGGATTAGTACAACATAAAATGCATTTGAAGTAATCAAAATTTTTATGAAAGATATGAAAAAACATATAAGGAAATAAACACAAAATAGGTACTAGGTATAAAACTAACTATAATGGATTTAATTCTTGCGGTGCATCGCCAACGAGAAAGCATGATGGTTTCCAATGTGCTATGTGTGATAACATCTTATCTTTTAATGGTTTCAACCATTCGATCAAATCCTCAATTCTTTGCTTACTTGTAATGATCCACACTAAAAGGATACATGTGCGATGATCATCAAACCCCATCAAGGTGAATAGATGGAATTTCATGTCACTTGTGCCAAATGTGGCATCCATAGAAATGGCACCATTATGATCATATGATAGCATGGATTCACATTGAGTTGGTGTTTGAATACCTATGGTGAATGGGATTTGAATCTCGTTGATTTCACCAACATTTTGGAAAAATAACACATCCTTCGGATGTTGGAGAGCCCAAGACTGAATTGAAACTATAGGGTTAGTGTGTAAACGCCAATTTTCCTTCTTATGTTTCCGATCCAAATATGCAATGTCTTAAAGCCGAATGAAATCATCTCGTGTCATGCTTTGACCCACATTCACATGTTCCCACCAAATTGTTTTATGATTATCATATATTTGTTTGGTCGTGTAACCTAAGCTTAATTGGGCCCATATGCGGTCCTTCAATGCTTATGACATGCTTGGAACATAATGAAACATATGATAAATGGATTCTAGGCCATGTGCAAATGACCCATCAACTCGTGTATGAGCCTTATGATAAATTGTGATCTCAACCACATTGAGCTGTGTGTATAAATGTTTGATTGATAATGACAAGAGGCATCTTTGTTTAATACATCGAATGTGGGTTGAGTTTTCTCGATAATCCTTTGGTCCATACCCGCATTAATACCTATACCAAAAAACATTCAAGACATAAATGATTATATCTTTGGCATATGAATTTTAAAAATTAAAAAGGTTAATGCCATAAAAAATTTACCATGTATGTTCGAGGTGGTTTTTGATAGTTGGTTGCTTGATAACTGTTTAGTTTGGAAAGTTTTTGTAAACATTCCATTCCATGGGGGTGTTCGTATCCTGTCGTTCACCTTCCAAGAATTATGGGATGCGAGCATATGGAACATAAGCAAATTGAATGTTCACTTTAATTTTCCTTCCATGATGTATCTCGGATGTCCACACCAAGTCTTTGTTTGAGAAAGGGGACTTGGTAAGGTTTTGGACATGAATAGAATGGGACTTTGGAACCCTTCCCATGATTGATGGGAAGTAGGACAAATTCATGCACGAAGAGAATTCATAGTTCTAAAAACATTCATCATTGAACAAAAACCCAAAATGCAATACCTACATATCTCCCTTGAAATCGACACTGTGACTTGGAATTCCCATTATAATACCCACGTCATGATATAAAATACATATTGTTCCAATGTAAATCACATACAATACTTGCATTATGAACCCATATATTAAAACAAACTTTGCCAATACCCACATTGAGCTATTAAACCTTCCATCATTGAAAATGTTCCCATATGTAATACCCGCATTGTACCCTAAACCCACAATGTCTGAAAACCCCATGTAGCAATACCCACATAATGATCACTAATGCACATTGTTTGATGAATGCAAAATGCAATACTTGCCTTAAGTCTTACAACCCACATTGTGGGGAGTAAATGCATTATTTGCATTTGGGTATGAAAAAATCAAATTACAAAGAGATATTGAATATGAAATACTTGAGTAAAGGTATAAAACCTTTATTTATGGTTGTATACTTGATGAAACTTGATGCCCATTCTATATCCAATAGCTAAAAAATGAAAAGAATTCAAATTGTGAAAATATAAATAGAAAACAAAAGGAGTAACAAGAGACAAATGCATACTTTTAAGAATAAAAGATGACAACGCTTCACCAAAATGTATAGTCCCAATTGAAAACACAACCCTAAAAGATCATAACTCGTACAAAAGTGGATTATAAAACATTTAACTCTAATAACATGGAACATATGGAAACAAAGGATATTCATAATTATATTATAGATCTAAACAAATGATAAGATCAAAAACCAATACAATGAACAAAATCTATAGTATAAACCTTAAGCCCTAAAATATATGAACCAATTTCTTAAAAATTAAATCATAAGGCATAACCTTAAAAATCCAAATGATATTTTTCCCTAAGCCCTATTACAACCCTAACTATATAAACCCCAACAAAAAAAAGTTTGAATGATATATGCCTTAAACCCAAAAAACTATACAAATTATACAAATTATATAATGTAAATTTATTTTTTTTGAAAGAACATAGGAAAAAATTTAGAAACCAAACTTTAAATCTTTTAAACTACAAATATTTATTGACAACAAAAAAAACTTAATCTTAAAAAAAAATCAAATAAATATCATAAAAAACCAAAAGAGAAGATATGTCTTTTACTTTTGTGTGATCTTTCCAAGCTAAAATTTTCCACTTTCTTTGACGAAGATATAAAATGAAAATTTATTACTCCACAGATGTTTAAACCTTGAAAATTTCCCCCCAAATTTAGCGTAATTTAAGTTAATCATTATAAATTTGTGAAAAACTTGTTAATTAATATATGTGCCCCAACCCTAAACCTAAACCATAATGCAATAGTACATACTTATAATAATTACATGACAATATGTATTGTAATGTCCATTCCATAAATAAATTAGGTAAACAAATTTTAATAAAATATGCATTAATTAAACCAAAATGGCTATAATTAATTATGACATCGTTTCCATAATAAATTGTTTGTAATACCTACATATGGGGACCTATGTTTATTTTCCATGAA
>Ga0116228_10005821_pt1 | contig 11006 bp, 9 predicted proteins | sample S1TSphfallax_2_FD_89694 | JGI IMG/M metagenome (GOLD analysis project Ga0116228, IMG submission 89694) | Host-associated microbial communities from peat moss isolated from Minnesota, USA - S1T2_Fc - Sphagnum fallax MG | ecosystem: Host-associated > Plants > Peat moss > Unclassified | place: USA... | reverse complement strand
TCCCACCACTCCAGCATCTTTTGTTCCCTCTTATACTCTTATCTTACTTATTATACTACTATTTTTCTCCTTTCTCCAATTCCTTTCTCCTCAACCCTTTCCAGACTTAACAGGAAAAGTCAGGATGCAATAACTTTTCCATACCTCTAAAGAATGATCTTTTTTTGATTAAAAACTTATTAAAAAAGTGGAGTAATTGACTAATTTCCGAGAAAATATGAGGATATTTAGGAGACTCATTCGACAAATTTACTGAGTATTATTATGTTATTCTGATAGTGCTTGCTTTAAATCAGCTAGCAAATCTAAATGATGTTCAATTCCTACAGATAACCTGACTAAATTATCTTTAATACCTCGCTTCAGTCTTTCTGCTTCTGGTAAATAACCATGTGTCATTTTAGCAGGATAACAGAGCAATGACTCCACTCCTCCTAAACTTTCCGCTAATAAAAACAACTTTAATCTAGCAGCAAATCTTTCTACTTCTGCGAAGCCACCAGCCAATTCCAAACTAATCATCCCACCAAAGCCAGACATTTGAGATTTTGCTAGTTGATATTCTTTATGACTGGGTAAACCGGGGTAATAAATCCGTTCAACTTGAGGATGTTTTTCCAGAAACTTAGCTAAAAATAAAGCATTTTTCTCATGTTCGCGCATACGGACAGCTAAAGTTTTTAACCCTCTGAGTACTAACCAGCTATCAAACGGACTAGGAACTGCTCCTATTGCATTTTGATAAAATTTGAGTTGCTCATATAGCTTTTGATCGTTGGCGATCGCCGCACCACCAATAATATCACTGTGTCCTCCTAAATATTTGGTTGTACTATGAACTACAATATCAGCACCGTGGTCTAAGGGTGTTTGAAAATAAGGACTAGCAAAAGTATTATCAACGACAAGGATAATATTTCTTCCCTGAACAAGTTCGGCAATTTTGGCGATATCAATTATTTTCAATAATGGATTAGTAGGAGTTTCTATCCAAATCAGTCGAGTATTGGGTTGAATAGCTTGAGAAAATTCTTCTGGATGATCAATATCAACATAAGTAGTAGCTATTCCCCAATTTTTGACTACACTTTCTAGCAATCGATAAGTACCACCATACAGGTCGTCACCAGCAATTATATGGTCACCCGTTTTGAGTAAACTTAATACAGTTGCTGTCGCAGCTAAACCAGAAGCAAAAGCTAAACCAAACTTTCCCTTTTCTAAAGCAGCTAAAGCAGTTTCTAAAGCTTGGCGAGTTGGGTTACCAGTGCGAGAATATTCATAACCCTGATGTTGTCCAATAGCTGTTTGTTCATAGGTGGAAGTTAAATAAATTGGTACAATAACAGCCCCAGTTTGTGGATCGGGTTTTTGACCTTCATGAATGGCTATAGTTTCAAATTCCATACTCTTTCTAACTTATGCAAGAGGTTTGCTTAATCCAATATCTAATTAAATCAGCTCTCGTAATCAAGCCGATTGGAACATGATCGTGGACTACAATAATTCCTGTGGTTCCCGATAATAAAACTCGGTAAGCTTCCGCAATATCGACTCCTTCATCCAGTATCGGTAAAGCTTTACCCATAACTACAGCAACTTCTTGATTGGAAAAATTTATCCCATCATGTAAGCACTTCATCAAAGCAGCTTCATTCACACTTCCAACAACATGATTTTGGTCAATGACAGGTAGTTGAGAAATACCTAACTTTTGCAGTAAGTCAGTGGCTTTGCTTAATTTATCCCTGGGGGTTACAGAAACAAGTGAGGGAAAATCTGTTTTTTGGGACAGAATTTCGCCAACTTTGGTGGCTTTAGTCAAGATTCCTGTCCAAAAACCATTTTCCTGCATCCAAGCATCAGAATAGATTTTATTGATGTAGTTTCTCCCTGTATCTGCTAAAAGCACAACAATATATTTAGGCTCTTTTAATCTAGCTGCATATTTGATTGCTGCGGCTACAACTGTTCCGCTAGAACCTCCAACTAATAGACCTTCTTCTCTTGCTAGTCGGCGCGCCATATTAAAAGATTCTTTATCGCTGATCCGCACCATCTCATCTACTAATTGGCGATTAAATGTTTTGGGAATGAAGTCTTCACCAATACCTTCAACTTTATATGACTTGGGACTATCCCCTGAAAGAATCGACCCTTCTGGGTCTGCACCGACAATGGTAATCTGGGGATTTTGTTCTTTAAGATATTGAGCAACTCCAGAAATGGTACCACCTGTTCCCATTCCCCCTACAAAAATATCTACTTTTCCCTCACTATCAGCCCAAATTTCTGGACCTGTAGTGTAATAGTGAGCTAAGGGATTCTGGGAGTTTTCAAATTGATTGGGTCTGTAAGCTCTGGGGATTTCTTTAGCTAGTCTTTCAGCTACACCGTTATAACTTTCTGGTGAATCGGGTGGAACTGAGGTGGGTGTGACGACTACTTCTGCACCATATGCTTTGAGTAAGTTGATTTTATCTTGACTCATTTTGTCAGGCATGACAAAAATACAGCGATATTTTTTCACTGCGGCGATGAGTGCTAGTCCAATTCCTGTATTTCCTGCAGTAGCTTCAATAATGGTGCCATTTGGTTGTAATTGTCCAGATTTTTCAGCGGCTTCGACCATGGATAGAGCAATTCTATCCTTGTTGCTACCACCAGGATTGAGATATTCTAGCTTGGCGTAGATAGTAGCAGCAAGATTATCTGTAATCGAGTTGAGTTTGACTAATGGGGTTTTGCCTATGGTTTGAAGAATACTATCGTAGGCTGTCATGCTAACTGATTCTAGCAGCAATGTTTAGGATTAGGAGTAAATCTATCAAATCATTGTTAAAAATATTCGGTATCCATCTATAGGCTGATTTAAGTTAAAGTTTCAGCAAGTTCTTTTAACCTAACGTTACCATCCCGAAAAACTGACCAACCATCACCAACCAATACTGCTTCTACCTGTTTTAATCCCGCTAACATCTCCACAGAGGCGATCGCATGTTCTCGATGTAATAATTTTTCAGTAGGCAAAATCTGTAAACTACCTGCTTGCGGTGCTCGGACTAAGTCTCCTGTAATTAAAGTCGTTTCTTCCAATAACAAGGCTAATTCACCCTGAGTTTTCGACCCTTGGAGTTCCATTATTCTCAATCCGGGAACCAATTCTTGCTCATCAGTCAACCAGTGATCGCATGGATAAGGAAAAGATTCCCTTTCTCCAGCAGGTCCAGCCACATGAGCATAGGTCTGATTTGCAATCTCCTTAACTGACCGCAGATGGTCCGAATTTGTCAGCACGATCCAAGCTACTCCCCCCAGAGATGTTAAATGTTGCCAATCGTGGTTTGAGAGCGCCACTGGGTCAATCAAGACATTACCCTCAGGACGAATCCACGCAAACCCGTTGAAATCGATATTTCTGGCAGGATTGAAACAAGACCAGCTATATAAATCAGGACGATGCAGAGCTTTCATTGATAATGCAAAAGGAGTTCTGAGCAGGTAAAGTTAGACCAAGCTTTTAGCTCACTAACTCAACTAAAGCATCACCTTGAAATCTAACCACAGATGATACTGAGCAACCCCGGTAAAATTCAGTCGTGAAAACTGAAAGTGTAATACTGGTCTGACCTGGGTCTAAAATTTGTTTCACCTTGCATATCTGCCTTTTGTTTTTGCAGTATGCAATAATGCGATCGCCAACCTTGATATCTAACGCTTGAATTTTCAATTTGTACTCAACCTTATAATATAGATTGGCTAGAGCTGAAATACATTGCTCCGCCTGATTTGCTTAACAATTAGAATACATTTTCAATTATAGCACAAGATGAACAATTTAAATTTCAGCTTTCCCTACCATCTGTCGGGAGATATGGTAGGGATTAGTATTTAGTGTCCACGGACTGTGAATGTATTATTCCGATTACTAGTATTTATATTGTTGTTTTTTATAACTGTTGACTCTGTGGAGTTGCTTACAGGATAGACATAGCTATTGGGACTAGAACTGTTTGTTGTATAACTGGTTTGTCTATTAAATGAATTTGTCGTAGTTCCAGTTTCATTGACAAAATCCAGACATTCGTAATTCCTAGTTCTAGGATTATACCAAAAACTGGAACAATTATTTGTCTGATTGTGTATCTGTCCGTAGTTTTGGGCGTTTGCTTCTCCTATTGGTAATGCCAAAATCATCCCAGTACAAAGTGCTGATAAGTAAACCAACTTGGGCTTATACATCTCTTAACCTTTAGTTACAATATTTGTATTAAACTAACCCCATATTAGCACTATTAGGACTAAATCAACTACAGCCACAAAAAACTTCTACTGAACATATATTTTTTATTTTTTCCCTAAATCTTAAATTCTACTTAATGTCCTCTGACAGTATAGCTAGTAGAACTTCGGCTAGTGCTATATCTAACTCCGGTTGAACTGCTGGAATTGCTTATACCATAGTTACCTGAACTGGTACTATAAGTAACGCTGGGTCGTCCTTGAGAAGAATTATATCTATATCTCCTGGAATTTCTTACAGGATAAATATAGTTAGTTGAACTCGTACTGTAAGTAACACTGGGTTGTCTATTAGAGTAATTAGATATAGATTTCCTGGAATGCCTTATAGGATAGATATAGTTACTGGAACTGGAACTATAAGTCCTACTGTTGTTTTGTCCATTAGAGGAAGTTGGACTAATTACAGTTCCAAATTCGATACATTGTTTTTGATTGGTTCCAGGAACAACCCAATAACTGGTACAATCTGGCGCATTTGCGCTTGTTTGTGAGTATGATCTCCCGTATGTCTGTGCATTTGCTTTTCCTACTGGTAGTGACAAAATAATCGTCGCAGCACAAAAAATCTGTACGTAAACTAACCTTGGATTAAACATTTCTTAACCTTTTAGTATTTCATGACGATATTGCTATTAGTCTCATCTTAGATTAGCATATTAGACCTACGATTAAATCAACTGCAGCCACCAAAAACTTCCACATCAGCAAAAACGCAAATAGGGGAACCATGTCCCACCCAAATTGCTTGATTAGGTTCACCTTTTCCACAAAAAGGTGTACCGTACATTTCCCAATTAGCAGTATCTCCGACACGGATTAAATTGTGCCAAAATTCTGGGGTTGTGGAGCGATAATTGGGATTACGCAGAGTTTTAGTGAGTTGACCATTTTCAATTAATTTGGCATACTCACAACCAAATTGAAATTTATAACGGCGGTCATCAATAGACCATGAGCGATTAGATTCCATATAAACACCATGTTCTATTCCAGCTAATATTTTCTCAGATGGAGTTTCCCCTGGCTCTAAATTTAAATTAGCCATACGATCAATTGCTGGTCGATTCCATGAACAAGCACGCGCACAGGCGACTCCTGGAACATCTGCTCTGGCTTGACTATCCAATCCTCCTAACCCTCTTTGGAGTACACCCGCTTTAATTAAATATTCTTTTGTCGCCAAAGCGCCAGTATCATCAAAACCATAACTAGCAAATTCGCCTGAGATAGTAGGATCAAAAGTAATATTCATCAAAGACGAACCATAGCTAAGTTGACCAAAATCATCTTTGGAGACAAAGCTCCCACCAGCGTAGTTGCGCTCATCTCCTAAAATTCGGTCAATTTCTAAGGGATGTCCCACACTTTCATGAATCTGTAACATCATCTGATCTGGAGCTAAAACTAAATTAGTTCGTGTGTCAGGGCATTCTTCTGATGTCAATAGTTCTAGGGCTTGTTCTCCTACTTGTTGGACTTGTTGCCATAATTCATCTTGTCTGAGTAACTCCCATCCACCTTGGAAAGAATTTGCAGCAAAACCGTTGTTAGTCCGATGCTGGACAATTGGTCCATCTTTAGCGATCGCTCCAAAAGTGTTTCTCAGGCTGAGAATTTTTTGATAAACTTCGGAACCATTACTACTAATAAACCAAGTTTCTTTTTCACTGGTGTGGATACTGGCGTAGCAGTGGATAATTTTATCGTTAATTTTCAGCTTTTGAGCTATGCGTTGGAGTAAATCATTGATTTCTCCAGGACTCCAAACATCTAGAGGTTCTAAAAAAGGTGAGTTATATTCACCTACTACTTGCGGGCGAGTATTAGTCTGAAATTTATATATCCACCATTGGCTGGCTGCTAATGCCTGTTGATAAGCTATTTGAGCCGCTGCTTGTAAGGATGCTGGTGTCAGAGAATTTGTAGCTGCGTAGCCAGAACAGCCATTAAGCATGACTTCTACCATGGCTCCTAATGTCAAATATTTGCCGTTAGTTTCAGGTAACCCATCACGCACATGATGTACACATGCTGTTTCCTGCACAGCTCTAATTCCCACCCAATCAGCAGGAATATCTAGATGAGCGATCGCTTGCGCTAATTCAGACCACATAAAATATCACTATTTGCATTTTAATAAACTACACCCAAGGGGAGCAAAGGGATACTAGCCATCTTTTTCTTTTATCTTTCTTCCCCTGTTTCCCTTTAACACCGATGCCATCTTGTACCTTCTTGGTTATCAATTAAAGTAATTCCCAATGCTTGTAAATCGGAACGAATCCGGTCACTTTGGGCAAAATTTTTGGCTTTCCGTGCTTGGTTCCTTTCGTTAATTAAATCCTCAATCTGTTCATCACTTAAGTTTCCATAACTGGGATTATCTTCAGGTAATAAAGCCGCTAAACTTGCTTCTAAACCCAAAACTTTGGACAAGGTGACTAATGTTTGCCATTTTTGCCGCAACTCACCAGTTGAGATGGTTGTTTTTCCCTCATGTACAAAAATATTCCTTTCGTGGTTTAAGTTTTTGGCTAATTCAAATAAAATTGTTAACCCGCCAGCAAAATTGAAATCGCTATCCACGATCGCCTGAAACTGTTCAACTTGCGGTGTAAGTAACTTCTCTTCCTGGACTAGTTCTAGCGTATGACCAAAAAGCAAAGCCTCCTTCAAGGTATTCCAGCCATTAGTCGCAGCAGCGATCGCCTCCTCTGTAAAATCTATCGGTTTGCGATATTGTGCTGTTAACACAAACAACCGCACAGCCATAGGGTCAACTCCTTGATCTAGTAGTTCTCGAATGGTAATAAAATTACCCAAAGATTTGGACATTTTTTCTCCATCTACTTTTACCATGCCATTATGCAACCAGTATCTAGCTAAAGGCTGACCTGTAGCTGCTTCGGATTGAGCAATTTCGTTTTCATGATGGGGAAAAATCAAATCAGCCCCACCAGCATGAATATCAATTGTCTCACCCAAGCGATCGCGCACCATAGCGGAACATTCAATATGCCATCCGGGACGACCTTTTCCCCAAGGAGACTCCCAAGCTGGTTCTCCTGGTTTTGCTGCTTTCCACAGAGCAAAATCAAAGGGGTCTTTCTTTTTTTGAACGTCTGACGTAGCTAAATTAGAGCGTTCACTTTTCCCCAATTGCATATCTTCTAGTTTGCGTCCAGACAATTTGCCATAATCAGCAAAATTCCTCACAGCATAATAGACATCCCCATCAGATGGATAAGCAAAACCTTTCTGTTCCAAATCATGAATTAATCTTTGAATACCATTAATTGTATGTGTGGCGCGAGGATATTCATCAGCTTCTTTGATCCCCAGCCGTGACATATCTTCAAAATAAGCTTTGATAAAGCGATCAGCCACAGCCTCCATCGTAGAATTTTCGTCTAGTGCTCGTCTGAGAATTTTGTCGTCAATGTCAGTAAAATTCTGAATATAGCGGACTTCATAGCCGCGAAATTCCAAGTAGCGGCGAACTACATCCCAAACAATACAAGCTCTAGCATGACCTAAATGGCAGTAATCATAAACTGTGACGCCGCAATAATACATGCTCACCTTTCGGGGATTAACAGTTGTCAAAGGTTCTTGGCGACGAGTCAGAGTATTGTAGAGAGTTAAGGGCATAATAGAAGAAGGAGTCAGGAGTCAGGCGTTAGGAGTCAGGAGTTGGGAATCATTCTGAGTCCAGCATCCCTATGCTAGTTTGTTCTGGACTATGTGCGCTACATTTTTAATTTTGTTCTGCCGGTTAAACTGTATATCTAGCCTTTGAATCTTTGTGAATTTTTTCATTAACTTGTTATGCAATCAGTCGTTACTTCTGAATCTCAAAACATGGATGCGCCTCAACAAGGATTACCGATAACCATTATCACGGGTTTCCTTGGTAGCGGCAAGACTACCTTACTCAATCATATCTTGACCAATCAGCAAGGTGTGAAAACTGCTGTGTTAGTCAATGAATTTGGTGAAATTGGCATTGATAATGAATTAGTGGTTTTCACTGATGAAAATATGGTGGAACTGAATAATGGCTGCATTTGCTGCACCATTAACAATGACTTAGTTGATGCGGTCTATAAGGTCTTAGACCGAGAACAAAAGTTGGATTATCTAGTTGTGGAAACAACAGGACTAGCAGATCCTTTACCCGTAGCTATGACTTTTCTTGGCTCGGAATTACGAGAATTAACCCGTTTAGACTCAATTATTACTGTAGTAGATGCGGCAAATTACAGTTTAGACTTATTTAATTCTCAAGCAGCGACTAATCAAATTTTCTATGGCGATGTAATTTTACTCAACAAAACAGATTTGGTTGATCCAGCTACTTTAGGGGAAGTGGAAAGAAAAATTAATTTGATTAAGGAAGACGCCAGAATTATACACACGACGCGATCGCAAGTTCCACTTCCTTTAATTCTCAGTGTGGGTCTGTTTGAATCTGATAAATATTTTGGTACAGAAACAGTACAAAATAATGACCACGACCATCATGACCACCATGATCATACTGATTGCAGTCATGACCATGATGAACATGACCACCATCACCATCATCATGGCGACCATTTAGAAAACGATGGTTTTATGTCTATTTCATTCCAAAGCGAGAAACCAATATCTCTGCGTAAATTTCAATATTTCTTAGATAACCAGTTACCCACAAATGTTTTCCGAGCCAAGGGTATTATGTGGTTTGATGAAAGTCCTTTGCGCCATATTTTCCATTTATGCGGTAAACGATTCACTATTGATGATACAGAGTGGAAGAGTCAACGCAAAAATCAGTTGGTCTTGATTGGTCAGAATCTAGATGCTGAGACTTTACTCAAGCAGCTAGAAAATTGTGTTTGTCTTCCCTCAATTTCCAAGGGTAAGGGATTTGGTAAATAACACGAGCCGAGCCACGGGATGTTTTCCCTTCGGTAAGAGTCTTACACTGTAATGCTTTTACTGTAAATTCTGTATTTCCTTGAAGTGGAAACCACTATATTCTTAATAATAGGAGTGTGAGCAAAAATAATTATATAACGTTTCATCTTCCCTGCGATATACATTTGTGTTTTTTGAATTAAAAAACATCATTCTTTAGAGATATGGCAAATCTCAGATGACTTTGGTTATGATATTCTTAATAATGGAAGCGTGAGCAAAAATAATTATGTATAGGCGCACTTCTATTATCAAGGATATCGATGTAAAATTCCCGTTTCATCTTCCCTGCGATATACATTTGTGTTTTTTCACTCCTTCTTATTGCCAAAATACTTCAAAGTTAGTTGCGTCTCACTTGTTAATCCCAACTTACTAAAATATTACTTCACTGTTGACAATCAACTGTTAACTGTCAACAGCTACTACCTTCAACTAAAGATATCACAAGCCAAAATTAACTATACCGATGCAAACTCAGATGCGAGTAATTCGTCATTATCATCTGCGATCGTCGCCACAATCGTAATTATGCGGGAAACTTCTCTAGGTGACAACTCAGCTAAAGTACGGGTTGAGATCACAACCACTTGATTTTCAATAATTCCATAACGAGCTTCAAACGTACTAGTACAGTTTGACTCTAATAAACGACGCATCAATTTAGTTTCATCTTTAACGGGTAACTTCAGCACCGCAGACCAAACTGTGATTGTATCTTCATCTGAAGTTCCATTCAGTTGGACAAATACCAATACACTGCCATATTTAAATTTCCATAAATAAGCATCTTCCCCGTCTTGACTAACCATAGCGCTATTATCTTGATCCAAAGTGCTAATCACACTTTGAATAACTTGTACATGATCTATGGTTGACTTTTCGTTTCGGAGTTGATCGACTAAAGGATTGGTAATTAAGGTTTCTTGGTAGTTTGTCATCCTAATTTTGGGGAGAAATAAGGTTACTGTTCTACTTTATAACTTTTAGGTTAAGCTACGGAAGCTTTCATCAATGTTCTTTCTCAAAGCGAGCGATCGCTTTCGTCATCTGTGACTAACGTTTCAAGTATTTCGTTCCTTTTCAGTCATATGCAATTTTGCGGAAATACCATTTTCAAGAGTATTTCACGATTAAGATTTAGAATTTACATACAAATTTAAACTTGAAATAAACTTGAAAATTGCCATGACATTAACCCCTAATTCTAGTTTTAGTTTGACGGTGCGTTTACAAATTCCTAACCGAGTGGGGATGTTAGCGTCGGTTACCCAGGCGATCGCTCTCAATGGTGGGAATTTAGGTCAAATTGATTTGATCGAACAAACACGCGCCCACTCGACCCGCGATTTGACGATTGATGCGGCTAGTACTGAACATGCGGAAAGCATTGTCCAAGCGCTAAAAGAGTTGACAGATATTAAACTCCTGAATGTCTATGACCGCACTTTTAATTTACATCGTGGGGGGAAAATTAGTATTGTGAGTAGAATCGCGCTCAAAAGCGTTTCTGACTTAGCCATGGCTTATACTCCAGGTGTGGGTCGGATCTGTCATGCGATCGCCCAAAATCCAGAAGAAGTTTACAACTTGACGATTAAGCAGAATACAGTGGCGATCGTCACGGATGGGAGTGCTATTTTAGGATTGGGAAATTTGGGTCCTGCTGCTGCTTTACCTGTGATGGAAGGTAAGGCGATGTTGTTTAAAGAGTTTGCGGGACTTGATGCTTTCCCCAT
>Ga0116228_10005820_pt1 | contig 11008 bp, 10 predicted proteins | sample S1TSphfallax_2_FD_89694 | JGI IMG/M metagenome (GOLD analysis project Ga0116228, IMG submission 89694) | Host-associated microbial communities from peat moss isolated from Minnesota, USA - S1T2_Fc - Sphagnum fallax MG | ecosystem: Host-associated > Plants > Peat moss > Unclassified | place... | reverse complement strand
TCCATCTGCCTTGCAATCTGACATCATTTGTTGTTCAAGTCCTTTTCGAATCCTGCTCTTTCCCAAGTCACACATGAGAGCTCTTGCTGAAGCTCATTCTGGGAATTCCTCTGTTCATTACATGTTTCAAGGAGGCCAGTAATTGAAGCTCACTTCGAGCAGATGGCCTCCTGCATATTTTTGGTAACCACCTCAGCTTCATCAATCTTTCTCTGACAGGTTAGAATGCAGTTCTGAAGCTTCTCAAGGTTTTGTGCTTCTAGTTGGACCTTCTTTTGCATATCATATACCAAATACCAAGCAGGTTTCTTCTTTAAAACCCCAACCTGCTGTGCCATCTCTTCAATTTCCTGTGCATTCCTGATATACTCATCTAGAGTTCTGAGCTCCTCAATGAACAGTGCCATCTCCTGTTTGAGCACTTCAACCAAAGCACCTGCATTCTCACATATTGTCATCAGGAGCTCTGCTACTTGCTGCAGCAGTGTAGCTTTGAAGTAACACTTGAGCTTCTCCTTGCCACTCCAAGTATGGAGGAACTCTCAGCTCTTGTTTTATGCCATGATGACACAAGGATCGTCCACTTCAATGTTGACTGGTCCAAAAGCTCTTGAAGGTCCTCCCTCTTGCCAGCAACTTTCTTACCCTTCTCATCCTTCATGCAGAAGGTCTGGGTGGTCTTTGTGATTCAGCACTCCACTGTACAAGAGAAGTTTGAAAGCATCCTCTCCTTCATTCTTAATGTCAACTGACACAGAACCATAGCCACATTGCTGATAAAATACTTCAAGGAGGAAGCTTGCTGTGTGCCCTGTGCTTTGATTCCAAATTCAACACAGAGAGCAGTGAGGATGGCACTCTTGCCACTCCCATTATTCCCTGTAATGAAATTTTGTGCAGTCCCCATAGCAGCTCAATGATCAAGCTGCCATGGCACATGAAGTTTTCCAGTTTTATCCTCTTGATTGACCCTGCTTTCTCCCCAATTTCTTCCATGCTGCAAGAAAAGATCCAATGCATGGCATCATGCAAAACAATCTAGAAAACCTATTTACCCTAACCCCCAAAAAGGTGTGAATTCTTGCTATGAGCTTGCTGAAATCTTGAACTTCTGGTCCTCGACTTCAGAGTGCATGATAAGGATGCAAAAGGACAGGAACAAGGCACAAAATATACTTGAGGATTTGTGACATGAAGAGACAAAACTGGAGCTTCTTGGGTATACATGGACGCTTGCCATAGTCAATGACCATGAAATTTCACAAAATGGAAGGCAATGAAGAAGCAAGTGAGGAAATGAATACCTTTCACTCATGGGCCCAAAACTGTAGAACAAAATTTACCATTAAAGGGAAGCCAACCCATCAGGAAAAAAAAGTCCAGCTTGACCTGCAGAAGGTGGAGAAATATCTATGTGGCCAAGAGAAGGTGACATCAACTTCTTGGAAAGGCCTACAGCTCTAGATCACAATACAAGAAAAAAAACTCCTTCTAGGGTGCCAATTTGAAGTGAAAACCCATGGCTAAGTGCACCAACCTGAGACTCAGTCACCTGGAAAATTACTAGATGGTCAAAAGAAGGCACACCCAACCTAACCTGCAAGCCTGGAGGATGCAGAGGACAAGTGTGAACACCCAAGCCTAAGAACCAAAATGCTCTTCTGGAGTTCAAACTCAAGGGGGAAAAAACAGTACAAAAACCATGAGAAAGAATCCCAGAAGGTGGAGGTGGTCTGGGAGGTGAAGAGAGGAGAAGATTGAATCCTCACAGAAGGGATTCATGGAGATTGGGGGACTCATTGAGCTGACCTACAAACACTTCAAATCCCTAGCCATTGCTTTGTGAAGGAGGCTTTAAATCATAACAGTGCGAAGCCAGGCGCATGCATTCCATCCAATGTAACACCTCTGCGTTTGGATCCCTTTCTCCCTCTGTCATGACACATAGGTAAGTCAAATGTAATTGCAATCCATCCATTGATATCAAAATAAGAAAGAGCACCAGAATAATTGCATTGAGAGAATTGTTCAGAAGCCTTAATGAGTTATGGCCTCACGGAGAGAGGAGACAGTGATCTGGATTTGATTGTTGAAGACAGTAAGACGGCCTTGAACCCGTAGTAGCTGTCCTAATTTGACCTGCCAAACCCAAAACAGTAGTTGGGATTTTTGAGCAGAAATCTGCATGCTGAGATAGTCAAAAACATCATACACACAGAACCAGTTGCATGTAGGCATGATAATTTTGAACTCACTTGTCTCATGAGAGACCTGGTAAGTTCATTCTGGAGCTCCAGCTCTAGCCTTTTAGGATTGGAGACTTGCAATCTGGAATGGTTCATCCATAACACACAGGGAACACATGCTGTTCCATCATCCACTGGCACATCATCCCATTCAGTGTCAGATCACAAGACAGAAGCATAGACTAACTTAACAGAAATGCTATTTCTGCAAAATCCCCTTACAAGAGCAGCACCAAAAAGCAACAAGATGTGGAAACATGGAAACTGGGATTAAGCTAAAGCATGAAGCAAGATGAGAATCATTGCAAAATACCAACTAGAAATTTGCTAATCAGTATTCCAGAGATCTGAGAATCTAGAAGAGATAGATGCATACAAGTGAAACGAATGTAGCGCTCTTTTTGGTCTGTGCTCACCACAACCCCTAACACCTCCACTTTCCGCAATGGCCGGCCTCTTCGTACAAATCTGCCTGCATTTTTTGACACTAACACAATATACAAAGTGTACAAAAACAGAAACACAAAAAAGAGACAACAGGAAAAAAACAAACGAAGACCAAACAAACAGAGTCAAATGAATGTGTATACCATGCCTTCAGATCACAAGCTATACTCTCTCTGCCAGGAAAATGCTGCACTTAAAATCATACATCCTGAGCACTACGAGCTCCAAGCTTTGGAAAGAATGACCCTAAACCCTAAACCCTACAAACACCAACCCCTGTTGGGCTGAGGAGCTGAGACAAACTTCATACAAACTAGGAACAGACCAGCAAGGCAATTTTGCGCAAAAAAATTTCAGAATAGTTTCGTGGAGTGACTACTGGCGTGTGGAACCTGGCATGTGGGGTAGAGGCCGGACAGCAAGGAGGTCGAACGCAAGCAAACGCACATGCGAGAAGTACATAGGATCCAAACCCCACTCTCTTACTGGCCTCATCACCGGCTCTGATACCAGCATTGCCATTTCCTTTGGTGAAGCCACTACATGTACGTCAGGAAAGTCCGCTTGAACCTTGGTACAAGATCTACCGGTTTCAGTTTTTGGGAAGAAGTCTTAAGAGTGGCAGCAATGGTGGCACAACAGAGCTATTGAGTAACAACTCCAGTGATTCCAGCTATTCATTTGATCTCTGTACTGTTCATCGCCTCTATTAACAATCTTTCAGTTTAGGGTTTAGGGGTGATTTAAGGTTCTTTGGTTTTTTGTCCCTTTTTTTCTTTTTCTCTCCCTTTCTTGGGTGCCATCTTTTCACGAAGTTATGGGCAGAGTTTTATCAGTTTCAGTATCTGAGAGTAGTTTCGAATCTTGAGTGCAAAGCTTTGACCCAGCTAGATAGGTGAGAAGGGTAGAGCTTTGGGCAAACCATACGGGATAAAAAAAGTTTGGTGAGCACACTTTTTCTGTGTGGACAACATTGATTCCACTAGGAAGTTGTAGATTCAATCGTTATGATGGTGAAAGATTATGTCTTTCCTCAAAGTTGCCTGCAAAAAGAGTTGCAGTTCTTCTGCGAGGGGAAGTGATCTAGTTTCTCCCTGTGTTGTTGGATTTCCAGCATGAGCAACATGGCAGTTCTCTGCTCTTTTGCTAAAACACCCGACAGGCTTACAACAACAGTGCATGAAAAGTTGCAATTAGGCAACCGCATTTGCTCTGCTGGTGCCACTGCCGCCCGAACTCATTTCAGGATTCAGTTGCAGAGGTGTGAGTTTTCGGGGCGAAGGTTATTCCTTCTTCAAGCGCCATGTCGGCGGGTCACGAAGGCAGCATGGGGAGGTGATGCAGGAATTGGTATGCGAACACCATCGATGGGGACAAACAATAGGGAGGAGGGGAGCAAAAGAACGATAGAGCAAGAGCTGCAGGGAGCACAGGTGGAGACTGTGGTAATAGTGGGAGCTGGGCTCGCCGGCCTTGCTACCGCTCTTGCCCTTCACAGGTCCGTTTTCTTCCTAAATGTTCAAATTTTCTGTAATGATGACAGTTGCCTTCAGATAGCCAAATTCATTCACAATGTGCATCACATAGTCACAGGGAGACCTGATGACTTTCCTGTACTTTCATGTAACTGATGTGGCAGCAATGCATTTTGGTTTTTCAAATTGGCAGCACAAGTCTCAGATGTATCTTTCACAGCAACTAGATGATTTGGTACAACAGCTATTTGATGACTGAAATCTGTGGTGGAGCAGGGTGGGGGTGAGGGCAATGGTTTTGGAGCAGGCAGAGTCGCTACGGACCAATGGCACTTCCCTCACACTTTTCCCCAATGCATGGCGTGCCCTGGATGCACTTGGTGTCGCTCAAGAGCTCCGCCCTCAGTTCATCAATATCATGGGGTAACCTTCTCTCATAATCTCTGGAGGATAGCAAAGTTTTGATCAAAGGTGTTGCAAATTCTCAGTATGACAATCTTTTCCAGATGGAAGCTTTTCCATAGAATCTAATAAAAGGGATCTATGCATGAAAGCTTTACCTTTTGAGGCATTTCTTTGATGAAGTGACTTTAGTAATTATTGAGGTTCAAGGTTTCAATTGTGCTTTCATATTACTTTTGAACATTTGCCACATGTTTTCCTTGAAATATGTTTAGGGTTCTTGAAGTTTTGAAACTTGTTTTGTGGTATAGAGCAAAATTGCGGGCAAAGAATGGAAAAGTCATTAAAGAGTTTCAACACTCTGAGTTTGCCGGAGGGTAAGTGTCATGAACCTTATTGTGTTCCTTATTCTTACCTTATGCTATTCATACAACATCTGGTTGACCTCAAACAACTTGAATGAGAAGAAATTTGGAATGGAGTGGAACATTAGTCTAGATTTGTGACCAATTTCTTTTTATGTGAGTCTGAAACAGATACTGGATCTTTTTGTAGCTTGCTTCTGGGTAAAGCTGTTTTCTTGAGACATTCAATTCTTGATTTGAAAAGTTTGAATTACGTGCACTTTTCCTCTTAAGGGTACACAAGATCCTACAGAACCTGGCAGAAAAAAACAAAAACCACAGGGTGACTATGTGGCCATTTCAGACATAATGCTACAGATGGGAAAGTTGAGACACATATTTTACCACAGACTGGATAAATTTGCTAGTACTCTGAGAAGTTTTCAGTTCCAATTGCACAGAGACCTTATCTCTGGTAGTTCATGAATAATGCAAGCCTTATTATACAGAGATCTTAGATGTTTGAAGTAACAGTTCCAAACTGCAAACAGGCCACATGAAGTGAGAGCTGTGGAGCGGAAGGTTTTGCTTGAGAGCCTTGCAAAAACACTACCAACTGGAACAATCAAATTTGCAGCAAAGGTGAAGAAAATATGCAAACCAAGAGGCCCCAAGGGCATCACAGAAGTTGAACTTGAAAATGGCATGATCATTTTAACAAAGGTATTCCCACCCTCCACCAACTCCTCATTCTACTAAGGCAGGTACTGCTTGTAAAATTCTGTCTTTGCTTTATCAGTATCGGCCATGTTGAAATACCAAAATGTTTTCAACTGAATGGCCAGGGAAGCAGGATTTAAACTTGCTACCATTTTGCTTCAATTTATCCAGGTATTGGTGGGGTGTGATGGAGGAAACTCTGTGGTAGCAAAGTGGATGGGGTTCTCACAGCCCCGCCCAGTAGGACAAGTCACAATTAGGGGCATTTCGGAATACAGGAATGGTCATACTTTTGATCCAGTGATACATCAGATAATGGGGCAGGGAACTCGTGCAGGGATAGTGCCTGTTTCTCAAACTAAGGTGTACTGGTTTGTACTGTTTAAAGTGTCTCCTTCAGGTATGTATTGTGATAACTTCCCATTCTGTCTCTTATGCAGCATATATGTGACTTGGAGACTAAAAATATTAGATGTCCATATTCCATGGGAAGAAAAAGAAAACAAATGCTTGAGTCTGGGACATAAAGATTTTTTGAACAACACAAAATTTTCGTGACAAATTTTTGTTATAACTTCTGTTAGGTTGATCTATTAGTTTCCTAGACACTTCAAGTGAGAAGATCCTTGTTGGGACTGGGAGGCTGGTCTTCAGCGATAAGGGAGATGTAGCCATATTTTTTGGCTCCAGGACCATGTAGCCCTAAATGCTTCATGTGGATGGTGCACAGTGCCAAAAATAATCTCAGATCCGGATAAGGTGAAGGAGGAGGCATTAAATTATATGCAAGGGTGGCCAGTGGATATACAGGAATGCATCGAAATGACACCTCTCAGCTGCTTTAGTCGTGGAGTCATCCAGGATCGATGGTCAATTCCCTTTATGACTCCTCAACAAGAAATGAATGGAGTCACATTGGCAGGTGATGCATCTCATCCAATGACCCCTAATCTTGGTCAAGGTGGATGCACTGCTTTAGAAGACTCAATTGTTTTGGTCCGCAAATTATATCAAGTGCTAAAGCTAGAACTTTCCAAACCTACGGATGAAGATTTTTCTCTTGAGCACACAGGAATAGGGGCAGCATTGGCTGATTACCAATCCGAGAGGTGGCCTAGAACTTTTGGACTAACTGTCAAATCTTATATTTTTGGTGCTTTGCTTGGATGGGATTTAGGTCTAATTTGCTTCATTCGTGACAATATAGCATTGCCGTTTATGTTTCGTGCTTCTGCAGTTCTTGGACACTCAAAATTTGACTGTGGGCAACTACCCTCACCCCCATAAGCCATTGTATCCATCTATTCAGAAAGCAATGAAATGTATCATGTCAACATTTCAGCAGTCAAGCCCATTTTAAAACACATCCAGGAATCCTGTTTATATAGAAATTGCTGATGCTGTGCAAAGGTTGTATTACTACAATAACTCACAACAAAAGTTTACATGTTGATCTACTTTTTAGGTGTCTTTCAATATACGTGGGAGTCCTAAATTCTCATAAGGTCATAGCAATTACACAACATGCGGAGTATGTTTCAATGTGGCATTTGAAATCACACATCCATTGGATATTGAACAAGCGAATCTAGAGCCAGTGCTTTGGGTGTTTTTACAATACAAGAGGAAAAATATGTGATAAGGTAACAATGATTCTGGACAAGGTTAATGAAAAAATTTGAAACCCACTTCTTCTCTTTTATTGGGAAAATAAAGAATGAACTTGTCTATTGAGCATTGTGTGGTTGGCAACAATTTGAAAGCCACAGTTTTGGTGCATTGTCCTCCAAATAAAAGAGAAGCAAAGTTGTCTATCAAGCAATGCAAGTGGCCAGTTTTGGTGCATTGTCTTCCAAATAAAAAGAGAAACAAAGTTGTCTATCAAGCATTCTGTGGCTGCAAGCACTTGAAAGCCACAGTTTTCGTTCATTGTTTTCCAAAAAAAAAGAATTGGAACTTGTTGGGGTTCATCCTTGATAAGGTTTTCACTTCCTTTCCAGTTGTGGTAAATATTCAACGACATTGTAAGTAAGGTCCCAAGAGTTATGCACATAATTGTTGCTTGTAGGAGTCGTGCTCCAATGGTGCCCTTTAGACCAATGTTGACGTTGCCAAATTTGTGATGCATATGATGCCCTTGAAAATTAGTGCATGTGTTGTACATTTATCTATGCATGCAAACAATGTTTGAAAAATAGGGTCCAAAGTACTAGACACATACCTGGTGATTTCTTGTCATTGGAGTTGATTTTGCGACCAACCTGAAAATGCATTGAGTAGCATTATACACAAGTTGCACTTTGATTGTCATTGAAAAAATCAAGCACAATATCCCAATTTCATGCAAGAAAATTATGGATATTTTTGCTAATTGAAAATTACTTTATACCAAATATGAACAACAATGATTGTTGCACAAAATATTTTAATTTATGCCTGGATGCAAAACATCTATTGAACAATGAAATTAAGGTAGAGAACATACCAAGGCTATTGTGTTTGGAGAGAAATGTATGTTAAGGAGACTAGATGGTGTCTGAAATCTGCATACTCAGTTGGAATTCCGTCTCCTTTTAATATCCTCTTGGGTTATTCTATATATCCAAAATTAGATTCAACTTGTAAGTTTCTTGTCATATTTCTAAAGATTTAGTTGTCAAATAATGAAGGTGGACAATAACACGCTTGGAAGGCCCCAACCAGACATACCACATGTGCATGATTGCAAGTAATGTGAAATTGCTCAATGCCTTAATATTCTTAAACATTTCAAGAATTCTAGAAGTCTTGTTTCCTTAGTAAATTGATCATCAGATTTGGCAAATAAAAATGTGGAACAACATTTTATCACCACATATGTCATTATGAATGGAGGTCTTTTAGAAAGGTTTGGTCAGAAAACCTTGATGCAATTGAGGAGTTAATTGTGGGCTCAGAATAATGGGTGTTAAGCTTCCTCGTCGCCAGGCTTATCATAGTGATCACATGACACAACCATAAAGCTTAGTATATTCATGCAAAGAACTAAAAGATTTCAGATCATACTAAGAACATGAATTAAACAAGGAGAAATGACAAAGTCCACAAGCTTGAATAATGTTTGGAACCATTTTACTCATCAACAAAATACCCACCCAAAATCTTTGTTTCATCAGGGCTTACAAGGTAGCATCCTCGTAGGGAAATTGGACAACCAAGATTAGCATTTAGTTCAAAGTTCACACACCTTGTGCACATCGTTGACAAGATTTTCCTTGCATAAAGGAGGATGATTCAAAGATTATAGGTTGGGATTGTAGGCAGGTGTAATTTACCCAATAATAAGATTAAAGCCCAAACCCGGAATCACACATCTTGAAGTTCCACATTTGATGAGAGATTCACTATCACTCAAATTGACATTCATCCCCATGCCTGTTCTTGGTACACCACACTGTTCCCAACAGCCTCACTTTAGTCTGCCAGCAACATACATTGTGTCCTTTCTTCTCGATTCAAACACAAAACTATCAACTATCGACTTGACAGTTGTAGTGTGGCTATTTAAACAGTACCTGTACAGAGTTGGTGGAAACAGTACAACAATCCTGAGGTTGGGAACACCTGCAATTACCAATCCCTCAGATAAGAAAACTCCAATATAAGCTTTACTATGCAAAAGGACATCTGAACATTCCTGAGGAATCAATGCATGCTAATGTACAAGATATAAGCAACAGCCTTGTAGGGCCAACAACCTTTTACGGTTTGAGGGTTTGTCATGAAGCTGCAACAAACATGTTGAACTATCAGGGTCCCCAAGTCGATCTTGTAGTGTGCCACCATTCATTTCAACAAGCACATTTTGTCCAAGCCGATTTTGGCCTTGGGGATTGTAGCAAATCTTCCAAGCAAGTTTATCCTTAGCTCTTTGTATGATATTGGCCTCCTTCCTATCGGCTACAGTGTTGAACGCAGCATGAACTGGAACATGATTCGAGGGACTCAAATTAACAGCAATGGACATAGGCCCATCTTGTCTGTTCTTCACACGGCAAGAGCCAAACTTGGAATTCTGACATAGAGAGAAATCTATCTGCTTGGTAGGATCCATGCAGATGCTAATAACCTTTCCATCAGCTTGCACTACTTGTACACTGTTTATGCACTCTGGTTTCACCTTCATAGACTTCATTGGTGATAAGCAGTTGCATGGGGGTTTTGACCTCCCCCTACAAGTGTGTGCCTCAGAGCACATCCTTATCCTCTTTTCCTCTCTCACTGGACACCCAGAATGTAATGCAAGAGAAATGGATGCACCCCTCGCCTCCCCACCTCCCAACAGACATCAAAGCCTGCCAAATGTTGTTGTAACCACAATATCCATATTGCCTCAAAGGTTGCACACCCTTTCGTCCTCCTGTCTATTAAGAAACTTATGTCACTTGGTGAATCATGATCCTCAAATCTTAACATAAGTTGGAGATGCATAATCCAAGATGTGATGTCCACATATATTAAAAAAATCAAATGCAAAAAAACTTGTTTTGAGACTACAACTTTTGGGGGCCATAGTGTGCTTTCACCCAAGTGTAACTTGAGTTTTGCTATCATTAACCTAGGTTTTGTTTAATGTACTTGTAGTTTGAGTTTTGTTATCAATAGCTTAAATTTGTTTAGGTTTTGTTTAACTTAGGTGGAACATAGCTATAACATAAATTTTGCCATGTTTAACCCATAAGTTTAACCTTGATTAATTTTTAGGTTTAATTTATGTTTAACCACTTTGTTAGCTCAAGGTTTAATCTTTAAGTTTAACCATATGTTTAGTATTTACATGTAACCAAATATTTAGCTTAAAATGTAACCATATGTTTAATCTCTAGGTGTAATTAAATGTTCAAATTTTATGTTTAATGTAAGATTTAGTCATATGTTTAATTTATAAGTTTAGCCATATATTTAACTTTAAAAATTTTGTCATATGTTTAAACTTTAAAGGTTTATCCGTATGTTTAACCATATATTTAACCTTTAATTAATTTCATATGTTTAAACTTTAGGTTTATCCATACTTTTAGCCAATATGTTTAACTTATAGGTTTAGTCATATATTTATTCATATTTTTGTTTTTAAATTTAGCCTAAAATGTTCATCCATATATTTAGCCTTTGTGTTTAACTACATGTTTAGCATTTATGTTGAATTATATGTTTAGCTTCTAGGTTTAACCATTAGGTTTAGCTTTTAATTAATTTACATTTATCTTTTTAATTTAATTATTAAGTTAAATATTTAAATTTGGCCTATAAGTTTAACTCGTGAGTTTAACCTTGAACTTTAGCTTTTAGGCTTAACCTTTAGGTTTAATTTTTAAGTTTAGTCTCTAAGTTT
>Ga0116228_10005819_pt1 | contig 11010 bp, 8 predicted proteins | sample S1TSphfallax_2_FD_89694 | JGI IMG/M metagenome (GOLD analysis project Ga0116228, IMG submission 89694) | Host-associated microbial communities from peat moss isolated from Minnesota, USA - S1T2_Fc - Sphagnum fallax MG | ecosystem: Host-associated > Plants > Peat moss > Unclassified | place: USA... | reverse complement strand
CTTGTCAACAAATTTACTATTGGTGTAAATAAAGAACATATACTTCATTATAGTAAGTTTCTTTGAAAAAATTGTTCAATATTGAATAACTCTTGCACCATAGGCACAAATGTTACGAAAACACATTCATGTATTTGTCAAGGGCAATGCAATCGTACCAAGATCACAACAAGGGGTGTTGTGGATTGGAAGATCTCATCGGGACAAACAAAACAAACAAACCAACCTTCCTTAGTAGATAGATGTTTGCTTTCCTCATGTTGAAGAGCTCTCTTTGATTGCTATCTTTTCAAAATTTCCAAATCTTGGGGGAGACACTAAATCTAACCATATCTTGAATGTCCTTTTCTTCTCTGTCCTGGATTTCTAAACAAGTAGAACACAAAACTTTAGGTCACAGACCTAGTTTGCACATCTAGCAGAAACTCAATGCCAGAAAGGTTCTACGTGTTCACAAATCAAGGGAAAGAAGAGAGAGAGAGAGATTGAGAGAATGAAATATAGGTATATACCAAATATGTAACCAACTTCAAGTTAATCTACAACAAAAGGTTGAAGAATCCTCAAAGTTTAGGATGAAAACTCTTGTTTTTTGGCCTCAACATTTCCGTTACACAAAAACAGCAACAAAATTGCAAAGAAATGAAAAGGGAAAGTTTCAACATTAACTGCAAGTATCTATTGAGCCTCTCACTAAAAGAAGGTTTGAAGGATCAATAGGTCTGGCACAGGGCATATAGACCCCATGCCTTACTTAATATGATACAACTAAATGTGTTGTTCAATGAGAGTTTCTCAATTGAATCAACCTGTTTTTTAGAGGTCCATATCACTGTGGTGCAAAATTGTCTGACACACATAATTAGAACATGATTATTGTCATTTGTAGGAAACCCTAATTAGTAGCAAGCCCTAAGTTTGTATTCTGTACAAAGGTTTTATGTCTCCTCCATATCTCAGTAATAGGTGTGTTTGATGTGTTTGAGGTAATTTGGGTTTGTGTAGAAGCTTGGGAAATCATTCTCATAGTATTGGGGGTAGTGATGTGGAGGGTAGGATTGACTAGGCCTGTATGGAGTGTAGTAGCTGGGTGAATAGTGAGAAGGGCCCCAATACTCCGCTGGCTTCTCATAGTAGTACTGATATGTAGGGGTGGGTTCTGCAGGTTTTTTCTCAGCTTTGATCTCAGCTTTGGTCTCGGCTTTCTCCTTGGGTTTCTCTTCAACTTTGTCCTTGGGTTTCTCCTCAGCTTTCTCCTTGGGTTTTTCTTCAGCTTTCTCCTCCTTGGGTTTCTCCTCCGCTTTCTCCTCCTTGGGTTTCTCCTCAGCTTTCTTCTCCTCCTTGGGTTTCTCCTCCGCTTTCTCCTCCTTGGGTTTCTCCTCAGCTTTCTCCTCCTTGGGTTTCTCCTCCGCTTTCTCCTCCTTGGGCTTCTCCTCAGTTTTTGCTTCAGATTTCTCCTCTGGCTTTTTCTCCTCGGGTTTCTTCTCCTCGGGTTTTTCCTCAGCTTTCTCAACTTTTGCCTCAGTTTTTGGTGGTTCGACAACAGGAGCAGGAGGAGCAGGAGGGTCAATCACAATGTCTGCTCTCCTGTCAAATTTCCTTGCCTTCCTCAACACTCGGAGCGGATCCGTTTTCCCCAACACAGTCACTTTTTGGGCCTTAAGGTCTGCTTGGATATCCATCACACCTGTACACAAGAACCACCAAGTTCAACTATGAATTTCCCTCTACATTTAAAGACAATTCAGCAAGCAAGCCCCTACACAAGAGTTGCAGCAAAATATTGGTGGAGCTATTTTATAGAGAAAAAAAATGATTGACATCCACACTCACCTTCAGCTTCACTGATAACTTCAGTGACCATCTCAACACATTTCATGCAACACATCTTATTAACCTTGAGCACAACTTTCTGCAATCCACAAATGGCACACAACCAACACAGGTCAAACTGACACACCATGAAAGACCATAGACTTGTGGAACAAACATGAATAGGAAGTGGTGGTAGGTAAAGCCCTAGGGCGAGGGTTTTACACGAAATAAGGGCTCATACAAGGTGGAGCTGAGCATGGCCCCAACATGGTAATACCCCTCGCCCAAGTGCTTTAACAGGCGTAAAGACCATGGTCATGCGGTGAGAAGAACCAGATGCGGGCGTTATGATTTCCATATAGTGTAGGGTAATGCACAAAGAGCAAGGCATTCCTGAAATAAGGGCCTACTTCCCAGGCAGCAGCCAATGGCAGGCTCTTATTTCAGGTATGCGCTCCTCCAAAAATCTAGCTAGGTCTTTACACCTCCAAAAGATTTATGATCACAAACAAGGTTAAAATGAAGAGAAGAGTATGGGAATGGTGTGGACTGACCGGTGGCTCTTCAGGCTTCTTTTCCTCAGGCTTTGGAGCCTCTTGTTTGGGCTCTGTCTTCTCCTCTTTCTTTTCTTCTTTCTTTTCAGGCTCTGTCTTTTCCTCTTTCTTCTCCTCCTTTTTTTCAGCCTCCTTTTCTTCAGGCTTCTTTTCCTCAGGCTTCTTTTCCTCCTCGGGCTTCTTCTCTTCAGGCTTCTTTTCCTCCTCGGGCTTCTTCTCTTCAGGCTTCTTTTCCTCTTCAGGCTTCTTCTCCTCCTTTTTCTCAGGCTTGGGCATCTCTATGGGAACCAGCCTCCACATAGTTCCAGGTGGTGCAGGCATCATCCATGTGGGTCCAGCCAGTCCATACTGGAAAATCTGCGCACAAGAGGAAAGAGAATAAGTTCTAAGAAAGTGAAGAAGAAGAAGAAGACATCCAGAAATGATCCTGGCATAACTAGAAAAATCTACTGTATCTAGCATTCATTTTGCAATCTATCCTCAAATACAAACTTCCCATGGCCCTCAGAATCTGCAAACGCCTCCTATAACATCTGAATCTGCCTGTCAAATTCAAAACAATCGGGAACTTTCAGCAAGAATTCTCACGTCCCCAGCTGAATCGACAAGACATCAAGCGCGCATAAGCATACATACCTCAGTGTTCTCCATCGACCCTGAACTTAGTCCTGAAGATCGCTTCTTGTAGGTCTCGAAACCTTATGATCTGCACCTGGATCGCGAACTCCCCTAACCAAGCGAACTCCCCTAACCAAGTTTCACTGAAAAGATGGAGAATTTAATTGTGAATCTAGCAAGTTCACTCAATAGCTGCAATTCTGCTCGACGTTGAATCTGAAGAGACTGAGTCCCAACAACGTCGGCTTTAATTAGATTTCAAGAAGACAATCTCGGCAATTGAGCTGACAATGATGCTCGCAAAACACACTATCAGCTATCAGAAACAGAAGATTCGGGCACTCAAGTCTCTGGGAAATTAGAGAGGAACAACAAGCTGCTGCACCTTAATCTCTTGCAATCAAGCCCACGAAATTCAGATCCAAATGCAGTCGATAGATATGTGACAGGATCCAAAAAAGTACAAAACGAAACAGAAGAGACTTGAAGAAAGCAGACAAAATGCTCTGCACACAACTGAACAAGACAGTAGAGAAAAATCACGGGACAAACTCCAAACCAGAATGAAACAAGTTGGCCAAAGAGATCATCTTGGCCCGAAACTGTTAGCTGGGCTGCTGCTGCTGCCGCTGCAAGCCAGGAGGTTTGGGGCGGGGATATATAGAGAAAGGATGGCGGTGCGATCAATCTTGAGCGGTGGGGGAGAGAGAACATTGATGGAAGGAGGCAGGGCGGCCATGATCGGTGCCGATCTCTTCTCTCTCTCACCAGCTGCTGCTGGTTGCGTAATTCTTACAAGGAATCCTTGAAAGGAGTGCGCAATTGACCCATTCAAGCTGTGCATGCACGACGATGGACAGCAGGAGATCATGTAGTTGTTGTTGTACTCATATGAGCGATTAGTTAGGATTTGTATGGTTTCTTTTTTTCTGTTTTTTGGCGTACACAGATGAAAGTAGGAAAGTACCGCTGCTCTGGAACTGGACTTGGTGGAGACTGATTGGGTCAGTTCCCAGTTCGGCTCATTGGGTGGGTAGTAGCCTTGGTCTTTTTTTAAAAATAAGTTCTAAATTTTTTTTGGGCTGGCTATCTATAGCCAAATAGCTATATAAGAAATTAAAAGTGCTGAAATCAAGTGCTTTTTCAGATTTTCAATAGCCAAAATTAGACCAGAATTTAAGAAATATCTCCAGATTTCTATCTGTGGTTCAAGTATTTTAGCCAGAAATATACAAGGATGTTTTAAAGTTTTTTGCTTTCCTATTTTGCTTTTAGCCAAATCTGAACAAATCTTCCTGTGGATCATCACCTCTTTGGTTGGCTACATCACAAAATTGACCCCCAAAAAGAAAAAACACTCTGGGGCAAGGGAAAGCCAGCCTAAGAGATAACTATTGCGCAAATGTGTTGGTCGGTCGGTTATTATTATATTTACATCACCAGCCAGGCTTGTTATTTTTTGTTTTTTGCACCATGTACATAGGTTATCATTAACAAAACAAATTCAATTTTTTAAAACCACCTGCTATCAATATTGTAGTCAAAATATTAACTCCCATTATCAACTAAATTGTTAGTTTTTATTTGGGCGCTAACCAAATTTGGGGGATTATCAGAAACAGGTATAGACCCTGGCAATGAGGATTGATAACCATAGTTCTCAAAAAAAATTGAAAGAATAGAATAACTGGCCATAAAATTGCTAGTTCTTTATGTGTTCTTTCATGAAAACTGCAAGTCATTAATTTTTAAGGTTTTAAAAATAACCAAGGTCCCAATTGTTCCTTATTTTGATTTTTTTGAAAGAACCAAAACCAATAATTCTTTGATTCTGAAATATTTAGAAAATAAGAATTGATGGTTCTATGAAAATTCAAATAACCACATAACATTGATGTTCACCACTTTTTATGCTATGTGCAAAGGTGGGTTATCAAATACTTGCCTTGGTAACTACCTCATATATTGCCCATCTAAGTTCCAAGGTTTAGATATTTTCATTTTCATTTTTACATTGTGGCATTATCAACCAGAAGTGCTAAGTATTTGCTAAGTCCAAGTTCAAAAAGACTCTTGTTGAATTATTCAACTAAACTCACAATGGCTAGGGATTACACATGTCCAGCCAAGGTGTATTTTCATCTCTACATTTTTTCATTAGCATGGCCAATTAAAATTTGATAAAAATATACATATGAATTTTTTAACCTCTACTATATAGTTGTTTCATTGAATTGATTTCATTCGTGGCTAACCAAAGTGCCAAACTTGAGTTCTATTTAGGGGGAGATTTTTCTTTTAATTTACAAAATATGTGAAGCAAATGTATAATGCCCCATATATTGGTTGCTGGGGGGAAATAATTATTTCATTAGTTCTATGATAAGATTATGTTTATATTGAAAACCAAGATATAAGATACTAGGCATTAATCTGCAATTTTTTTTAAAAACACATACAAATTAAAGATTTTAGGCATTAGTTATTACTAGGTTCAATTAGTAAGTTCATAAGTGAACTAGTATTAATAAATGATTAATTACTAAACACGGAAGAACATGAAATAACCTTATTGACAACCTAGTTGATAACCAAGTGTTTTCACTATAACTAACTGATATTAAACCATGCCACTATGTTTAATTTCATTTTTAATTTTATGTTAGGGAAAAAAATTGTTATGTACAAAGTAAATAAAGAAAATAAATTTGAAAGAGAAATATAAATAGTATATTTAAACAAATTTTCCCTTTAAATTTATTTTCTTTATTTATTTATATATAATTATTTTTTTCATTAACAAAAGACAGAAAATTCAATCAAATCAAAATTGCAAATAAGCAAAAGAAAATGATATGGATAACAATGGAGGAGAACTTTGAAATACAGGGAGAAATATATCAAATCATTTGCTTCAGCTTACCTATCTATTTAAGAGTTCAATTCAAAGTACTTAATCATCAAGGTTAGTTTTAACTTATGAAGAATTTTTGAAATCATCTATGCATATTTATAAGGTGTAAGATATTTTTAGTGTCAAGGTGCTAGAGCATATCTTGCAAATAGCTTTTATAACACTAAGTTTTCTAAACTTTTTAATGGCCCTTTGCACATAAAAAGTCATTTGAAAAAAACATTCACCAACAACCAAAGGGCATAGACATTATTGCCATGGAACTTGATATTTTTTCATGCCTTTTGAACCCATCATCACCATCAAGCTTTACATTGCTCCAAATGCACATTGCCACTTGTGATACTTTAACATGAAATTTTAGTGACAAGTAATCAGAACTAGTATATGGGAGATTTTTTGGAATTCTTTGTATGTTCATCTGTGGACCATTCCAAAGACAAATTTCAAAAATAACTATCTCATTTTCAAGTCTAACTATTTCATTTCTTTCTTAATAACTGGCTCCCATCTTTCTTAATGACTACCTCTAACCACCTCACTATTTTTCCCTTTGCACCAACATGGATATGAAAAAACAAATTAACGTGTGTTTTTTCATGTCAATGAAATGTATATTTGATTTAAATTAAATTTGACACTGACATAAATAATGATGAATTATTGAAAATCATATGAAAAAAAAAGAAAAAAATAAAATGGTTGATTGTTACTGGTAATGTGTAGGGGTGTAGAGCTCAAATTGGTGTGCACAAAGTATTTGAAAAAAATCCAAGCATGCATCACCCAAGAATTCAAGAGTGAAATTTCAAAGAGAAAAATTTCAAGAACACAAATGAACAAAATTTCTACAACCATGAGCAAAAAGTTCAAAAGCACACATGAAGCACAACATTTCAAAAGCATTTGTTCCCAAAAATTCAAAAGCAATTCACAGGGGAAAAATCTCAAGATCACACATGAGCAAAATTTCACAAGCTTGCAATGTTCTTACAAAATTTTGCACAAAAAATTACAATGGGCAAAATCAAAGGAAATAACTTTGTAACTATTAGAAATGGAGTCAAGGGCATTGGAATGGAGCTTTTAAGGGTTGCAATTGACATTGTTGAAATAAAGGGAATTCAAATTACACACAAGGAAGTTGGCTTTGTGGATAGGAGGGAAGAGGCTTAATTTGTTGCTTTAACTTCATTGAATTGTCTTGGTGCTAAAACACCAAATATTCAAAATCTTTTTCATTTAGCACTTGATCATTGCAAATCATAAAAAATGTCAAAACATTTTGCTATATTAAGATTTAAGCCTAATTCAAGGTTGTGATTGCCATGTCAACAATCAATTTTGCTTGCACTGTAATTCCACACTCCTTCATCTTCTTGGCCCAATTGTGATCTTCCTTTGCCACACAAGAATCTTAAAAACACTTCAAGTTTAGATCCCCATTCTCATTTACACCCTTTACAACAACTATTTTTCATTTTTTAAAAACAAATTCATTCGCATTCTTTACATCTATTGTAGGTGAAGGCAATTGCCTCTTCATGGGTGTGAATTTTTTACTATCTTCTTTAGTTTCTACCCACCGCATGGTATATCTGTGAAGAGTGACCAACAATGAATGAACACAAAAGATGTTTTCTTCATGTGTTTGGACTCATACAATTTTAGAGTTTTTTGAAAAAATCATCACTAGAACTACCACTCTCATTCAAAGTAAGAACAACATGAGAATTCCCACAAAATTGTAAGAATGTGTTGTTTATTAAACCCTATTTCATCTCCAAGCTCTTAGTTGGGCACTTTCCACAAATAGTAGACCAATTGTGTTGTAACTTGGTGAACAATCTACCCCCAAAATGAATGATTCTTTTGCCCATTCCTTGCAATTGGATCTTGCAACATGTGAAACACATACCTACAAAGTTGTTTCTTGTCATTTACCACAAAGTTATTCCCCTTTTTCACTTTTCCAACCTCAAGTTCTTGCAAAGCCATGGTGACAATGAAAACAAACCTCCCATGCAAGAATGGTGACAAAGTTTTTGCATGATTGCTTACATTGATAATGCCTTCTATATAGCCCAACATTGTGCACTAAAATGCAAGGCTTGATGGGAACTTTATGGCACTAGTTCAGTGGTTTGCACAATTTCGTTGCTACTGGGGTCAAGTTTTAACGGTAGCATTGGCATCAACTGCTTGTTGCTGGAAGGCAATTTGCAAGATCTAGTTAATATGCTTATAGACCCAAACAAAGCTTTGGAAGGTTCTAGAAAAACCCTTTAGGCAAGATTTTTGAATTTGGCTAGTAAGGTAATATAATTTTGGTGGGTAGTGATTGTGAAAGGTTGTTTTGGTAGATGGCAAAAAACAAGTAGAAAGGAAGTTGATTATTGGATGGAGAAGAGTGGGAAGAAAGATTTGAACTAGGAGACGAGTGGAATGTGACTAGATGGTTCTTTATAATTGATCATGAACTTAATGTGAAAGTGATAATGGATTTTTATCTTTAAACAAATGATGTGTAGCGGTGGTTGATGAATCATGTGAATTCACATGTGTGATAGAAACATGGACATCCATAGTAGCTTATGTGTAATAATTGGCCAATTCATGTCAAGATGTTTTATTTTCATTGCACGTTCCATGAGTGAAATTAACTAGTGGTTATGGTGAATTAGATATTGCCTTCACACCCATATCCAAAAGACCCCAATTGCATTGAACAATTCTTAAATAAGAATGCACTTTTCCAACTCAATAATAAACCTTGCAACAATTTTAGAACATTGTTGCTTCATAGCTTCTACAAATCAAGCCTAGGCCTCTTTACAATCATATTTTTCACCCCAATTTTTGCATCAATCGCATGAAAGATATGTATTTTACTTCCAAAAAAGAAAGCAACATAACAATGCAAGATACGTGCTTTGTCCACCAGGTCAAACATTAGGAATGAAATATGTGTAGGACAAGATCAAGGAAAAAAGGAAATGTGGAAGCAAAAACCTATTCTAAAGATTGTAATATATATTGTGAAGGTCCACTTCACAAAGCTTCACAATAGAAATGACGTCACAAATAAATGTTTAGCGGCCTTTGGCAAATTTGGTTAAACATTGCACCACCTCCAATAAGGGCAACACACATGCAAGCCCCAAAAACATCTCCACATCACAAAGTAGTTCATAGTTTGGTTTGGCAATGTTGATGGTTGAACTATCTTTAGCCATCTTAACAATTAGTGGTTTATACTCGTTCAAAACACATTTGGAAGGCGAAGGCATGGAAATCCAATGTGTTTTGATGTTTTTCAAATTTTTTTTACCTTTCAATTACAATAATTTAAACAAGCTTTGTAGTTTCAAGATGGCACTTAGGGTTGTGGCAAAAATAGTTGCACATGAAAATTAGTAGAAATTCGATCTTTGAAACCAAACTCAAATTGCTCAATGTCTGAACAACAAAATTGGTCTGGTGTGCCATACAATGGACACCACTCACAAATGGAGCAAACTTTTGCATTAGTTAGAACATCACCCCACTTTTCACATCGTGAAAGATGGTAATTTCATTTGTTCCAAAATAAACTAATTTGCTAGGGATGGCAATTTCATTCAATCTTCCAATCCATTAAACTATGAACAATGAACAATGTGATATTGTTAGTAGTTTTTTTGTCTACAACCTTTTGTAGATTTGAACAAAATGGGAATTCATCTCCATTTGTTAGTTACATAAAAGTGCACAAATGACCAACTTTGGTTATCAAGAGTTGTAACCTCGTCACAACTCACAAAAATGAAATTCGACTTTAGCATGGCAACCTTGATAGCATTCAAAACAACATTGTGCATAGCCTCCACCATGTTTTATTCAATCATATTAGAGCAATGTTTATGGGGGTAGTTCTTGATTTTGAGGAAATTGAAAAATGATTTCATACCTTCAAAATTTGTCATAGGTCGGCCCTATTGTAGTAGATCCTAAATTGTAGTGAACTAAAGGTAATTCTATTTCTTTTCCGTTTTGCCCTTAATTTAAAGTTGAGCAAACACTGTGTCACACCATGTGGAAGAAAATAGATGTTCATTTCTTACATGTGTGTTAATCTTGCATACATACCACTCCTCAATAACAACTTTAGGCTTTGTGACTATGCATCTTTTCATTCTAGAATGCTTCACCAAATAATCTAGTTTAGGCACTAAAAGCTTCTCCTTCCTTTCAACAATAGAACAAACCTGACACCTAACCATCTTCATTTTCTCGCCCATCCCACATATGGGTTTTGACCAACAAAACTTTGCAACCCACTGCACATGAAACATGTGATTCACCTCCCACTTTGACTTTCGTTTTTTTTTTGGCTTTACATTCACCTTGTTCTACAAGGCTTGTAAAATTGACTTGAAAGACAACAATGTTAGAAGCCTTGTGTTTCCCCTTCAACAAAGTTTCTAGAGGATCATTATTAGGTGATGTGCTAAGTGTTTCAACATCGACAAGGTTCAAATTGATAGTAGGCAATGGGGAGGGGGTTGCACAAAAAAAAACAAAATTTGAAACCCAATGGGGGTTTCAAAGGCGCCATAACTAACCTATGTAATTGAAGGGCACAAAATATTGAAAGGCACAAGATGTAAACAAACAACAAACAAGTGCAAACAAGAAAGAAGATTGATTTGCAATCAAGCATTGATAGTTCCTTCATAGATGCAAAGTTAAAAAAACATGCACAATTGATTTATAAACTCAAAATGAAAAAACTTGAAAGCTTGTAGGCTTGAACTTTTGTACTTCATACATAATTTTGATTCAAGTAGTCCATTGTGTAGTGTGTGACACATGAATCTTTAGTCCAATTCCTAAGTAATCAAGACCCCCCCCCCCCCCCCCCCCACCCCCCCCAATTCTTTTTCTATTTAAACAACAATCAAAAAAAACAATATATACTATAATAACAATACGGATAGATGAATAAGAGGGCAATGGTGTGGGGAAAATGGTGTTGTGTGTGTGCTGTTTGGTGTCTATGACCTAAGAGGAGTGTAGGGGGGGGGGGGGGGGGGGTGGGGTTGGTCTTGATTACTTAGGAATTGGACT
>Ga0116228_10005818_pt1 | contig 11011 bp, 9 predicted proteins | sample S1TSphfallax_2_FD_89694 | JGI IMG/M metagenome (GOLD analysis project Ga0116228, IMG submission 89694) | Host-associated microbial communities from peat moss isolated from Minnesota, USA - S1T2_Fc - Sphagnum fallax MG | ecosystem: Host-associated > Plants > Peat moss > Unclassified | place: USA... | reverse complement strand
GTTCCCTGTTGACAGCTTACCCTCCTGGCACAACACCAACACCAACATGCATGGACATCAGATTCAGTCTATTCTGACCATCATCAGGAATATCATTGCCAAGCCATAGCATACAGATAAAACAAAAAATGGGGTGACAGTGTAAAGTTATTTGGAGGTGCTTCACATATTTCCTCAGTATAAGCATTTGGGTTTTCAACCAACAATGGGATCTGTATGTGAGATAGCTGCAAGTTACTTTGTATTTGTGCCTAGCTCTCTACAGGAGCTAGCCAGAATGAGGATTCTCATACATACATTGAAAGCTCTCACAGTTGAGTCCTCTCTGAACTATAAGAAATGGTTAAACATTATTGATGACCAGCCTTCCAGTAGATGAGGAACACAACCAACTTAGATGCATGCAGCAGCTGACTGAAGCTATGGAACATGTTGACTATTACTGACCTTGAGCTCAAGTGCTTTAACAAGGTTAGGTATTGGGGTTGCTGCAAGAGTCCCAATCCCATACTCATCAAAAACCTATAACCAACCCCAACAGCATTTCAGTAGTAAATCAAACAACTCTAATAATAAACATGCAGAGTCCCTTGACACAAATGACAAGAAGAACATTTTGCAATACATACAGGAACAGGTATCCTGCGGTCATGGTTTGCAAACTGGGTTGCAACAAATACATCGCCTATAGCTGCACCTTTTGCCTGCCATGCCCACAATTAGCAATAAGTATACCAACCACAGTCAATACATCACAAACCCAAGCTCAAATAAGTCTCAGGGCAATGAGGGACATCTCTTTCAACTAGTCTCCTAACAAAGCTAAGTGCCTATATCTCAGAGAACCTCCCAAATGAATTTGCAACAATCTCCAGCACACATGGCCAAAAGCATCAACTACACTAGGCTTGGTCATGGTAGTAATGTGTACAGACCCGGAATCCACCAGCTGTGCCAGCATTAATTATCAAGTCAGGATGAAGAGACACAATGGATGCATATGTCAGCATTGACACTGGAACTGTTCCCACACTGTCGACCCCTGTAGTAGTAGCATGTTGATCAGCAGCTTGGAATTTTTACAAAGATGCAATCAAGTTACATGAACTGTGGACTTTGGGATACTGTGCACTGGAATGAAATCAGATCAAATACTTCCAGATTCCATTTTAACCCTGAAATATGGTGAAATTGAAGCAATCAGAGCAGATGCTTACCTAGTTTGAGGTCTTTCCCTGGGACAACAACATGCACAGTTAGCCCCTCATGAGTTCCTGAATACTTTTTCCATGGTAAGGCCTTTGGAAATCTGCATGCAATGTGAAAACTGAGTCATTCTGGAGTTACATTTTGCACCCATAGTTCTCTCAAACTCTCTCCCTCTTTACAATCTACTACCTTCCTGTGCTTGAATTCACCTGGGCCATCAAGTTGTATGGCAGACAATTGACAAGATGAGGAGGGGGGAAAAAGACTGCATACATTGAGGGTTCCTCCTCTTCAGTAAGATTTAGTGTTTGTACCAATGGCATCGCTTCTGCCTGCATCGCTAACCTCATGAAGTGAACACAAGCACGTAAAAACTCATTGTCAGTGCATTAACTCTCTGTCTGCAATCCGAAATTGATTTGCAAAATGTGTAAAAAATCAGATCAACTAGTAGATTGTTGGTCTCAGATTAAAGACCATTACTACTCACAACAAAGCACAATTCCCTTAATGAAAGCCAAACCCTAAACCCTGATTGCTCATGAAGCTATTTTCCCTTCTAATCAACAGCAGCATTCCACAAGGTTTAGAGAAACAAGTGTTGAGCCCTCCATTCATGTTGTCAGCAACAGTACTAAAAGAATCAAAGCACATGCTCCTGATGTTTTGACAGACTCTGTCTCTCTATTTTGTGTGCATAAATGTCCTGGTGCAGATGAAACTATTGAAGCAGCAGTGAGTATGAGGAGGTTTACATCAGTACAAAGGAACAATGAGCTCCTATACTCAAAAATCAATTCCAATTCAGGCCAATTCATAGCTAGGGCATTCAGAGCAAATGAACAGACCATGAAGTACCAGATTTTCAATCCGACAAACTCACAATTAGCTTTAGATCTGATTGAAGAGAGAGAGAGAGGTATGAAGCGACATCACAATCCTCTTCCATTCATGACTATTTGCTACACCTTTGTAACTGGTGTTCCAAATACTCTTCACATTGAAAACAACAACACTAACAAGTTGGACTTCTTCTTCCTCACAGGCGAGACAAAATAAATGAATAAATAGGACCCGAGATTATAGGAAGAAAACAGTTATAGAGCATCAAACAAATAGAGCTCCGGGTGAAGAAAAGGAGCAGGAACAAACCAAAGACCAACAACACGGTGGAGATAGCATCTCCAGCACTTGATTCTCGTCCTGCTCCGTCCTTCACTTCCTGAGTACCTTCCATCCTCTTCCCTGATCCCCGCTGTCTTTGTCTGTGTATGTGTGTGCGTCTGTCTGTCCCCCTCTCTGTCTCGGTCTCTTCAGCCGAACATAGAAACAAAAAGCACAAAAATTTCTACAATTGGCGCACTTTTGAAGAATAATGAACACAAAGCCGGAACAATCTCGGCAACAAACTCTCCAACAAAAAAATGGAAATCATGGAACTCCCGAGTCTCTTCTCTTTTCCACGACTGAGAACCACACAAGCCACGAAGACTCCTGTAATGAATCTGGTGCAATCGACTCGCCGCTGTTGCCGTGCAGGTATTCTCTCGTCTTCTGCTGTGTTCTTAGCTCCCTCGAGACCCTCGTTTCGCTGACGACATCCAAAAAATCAGTGCTTCCAAAGTTAGGGTTTAGGGTGTTGAAGTTTAGGGTTTAAGGTTTAGGCTGTCATCATTCAATTGTCATATGTTGTTGACCAGCATCCAAAGCGTCTCAACATTTGGAGCGGGTTTCTACTGCAAGTACCTCCCGCTCTCACTGTGTCCTCTCAGATTGGCTTCGCCTCTGGAGTCTTGGTCCAGTGCAAATCCTAGTGCTTCAGTTTTGGGCACGACTTTGGTGTGATCATTTTTCGTCATATTTGCGTATTTGTAAAGGGCGTTTTTCCATTGAGTAGCTGCACTTTGAAATGGTCCAGTTGCTCTCGATTAGCATTGAATTCTCAAGCTCAAGATGCAGCTGAAGGGGTTGGTAGGGTTTCCTTTCCATTAAAGTCTAGGTAGGTTGAAGGTGCAGCAGCTAGGCTTCTTCTGCCCTTATCAGTCTTGCAAAACTGAATAATGGAGCTGGAAGGCAACATTGGTACATGTAAAAAGGCTCTGTCCTTCACATGAGTCAGTGGGAGATGATGGAAATGTGTACCTTTGTAATTGAAATATGCATCATTTTGGAAGAGGTTCCATTAACTATTTCCAAAGGACTTGTTTTCTTGGCACTCCTAGCTTCTTTGATTATGGGTTTAGGGTTTGCACCTTGCTTTCTTTTTAGCTTTGATTTTTTTGCAACTCTAATTCTAGTTTTGGATTTGATTCTTATTTTGTCACGTGCTCTAATTTTTTCTCCTTTGTTTATTTGTGCAGTTCTAAATGATTACATTTAAAAACTTTTTATGCCAAATATGACTTCATATGATTACATGACTATCGAATCCCAATGATCAAGTCATAAATGTCATTAGTTGTATTTTTTAATGTTCCTTGCAAGTGTCATTTGGCATTGGGTCTTTCATGAAAGTAGGCATTTTACCATAGTCATGGAAGATACATCCAATGACTCATATTTAATTTTTCACATATAAATTAATAGTTTCTTGATTAATTCATTGTTGCCTCTTAGTTCATCTAGGTAGCTTAGACTTAAATATTAATAACATGGCACATAATTGAAAATTTTATTGTCTAATTATGGGTTACCATGTGGCAACCTAAAGCTAGGGAAGAAAGTTTTTTTTGCCCCCATTGGATGCCATGTTGCAATCAAGGCTTAACCAAATGAGTTTAAATGATTCAACGAAGGTTGAGTGTAGAAAAAGATATGGGTTTGTTTGTATCCTAATGTCTTGGGCACTTGAATATGTCGGGGATTGCAATTGTGGGTGGCCCCAAGCTAACCATGCAAGCTCATGGTGGGCACAACCTATTAAAACCCACAATAATTCAAGTAATTAGCTGATGATGGGATTCTAGATTTGAGCAATTGATGTCATATTCCTGCAAAAAGTCTAATATGGTTTTGATAATGCTAATTTCCTAATTAGATGCATCTAGAGTGTGGATTTGGACGTGGTAGAGATGTGCTACATTGAAAAATTTACCTATTATTTGCAACTTCGTATTGGTTTTGAAGTCATCTTGAAGGACCCAATTGCTAAACCGAATGTTGCAACTTCTATAATGTTTAGGCTTAACATTAGCAAGTTATGTGGCAAGGAAATTGAGGTTGGTTATGTGGCTATTGTAATGCAAGAGGTGTTCAAGTCCAACACTATGGTACCATATGGTGGAGTGACAATAAACAAATGTTGTATAGATACCAAGATCCTAAAAGGTGTAGTGATCCTTTGGTCAAGCAAGTTTATGAAGCTTGTGAGGGATGCACTTGCTCACAATGCAAATGTTGCGTTGTTAACTTTCCTAGGTGTTTTTGGTGGTATCAATGTACACCATATTCACTTCAATTGTGTGATTCAGTTTTGTATGGCCACTTGTAAAAAAAAGTCACCTTGTTTTGGCCAAGTTCATATGGTGTTGCATGATTGCTTTTCACTAAAGATGTTTTGATTAAGTAATTAGGTCATAAAGAACCATCCCCTAAACCCTAACATTAGCTAAGCATAACCCTAAATTAGCCCAAACCAAACTTTGATGTCAACCAAAGCTATAATGAACCTCGGTCCAACCTTTCTCGCCCCTAGCCATTACCAAACCTAACATGAATCATGGATGAAAATTACAAATGAAATATGGATGAAAAAGTAAAATGAAACATAGATGAAAATAATAAATGATATATGGATGAAAAATTGGATGAAACATGGATAAAAAGGTTAAATATGGATGAAAAAATTGGATGAAATTTTTGCATGAACTACGGATGAACATCCAAATGAAGCATGAACCCTAATTGATACAAAATTTGGGCCAATATTGTGACAACACATTTCAATTGATTAAAAGTCAGATAATTATCCATGTGGCAGCTTTTGGACAATCTAATATTTATATGTCATATAATCAGATGCATTTGATTTATATTAATTGAGACACATGTCATATGTAGGGAAAAAAAATGCCAAATTAATTAGTTCAATCAAACGGGTCGCAATTCATAATCAATGAACCCTAGATGTAAAATACCATAATAATGACATATATGACTAAAACAAATAAATAATAGGCGGTGAAAGTAACATATTTAATTTGACTACATAGTTATGTAGTCATATGTGGTCTTTACGACTAGGATGCCCTTCATGGATCTAATCATATATGCCACTTTTTAGCATTGTGTCATATGAATAAAAAAAAAATCATTATAGTTTTTGTGTCACTCTAGTTTAAGGCTTTGATAAACACCCACATCAAAATCAAATTCCACCTTGCCAAAAATGTTTTAAAACCTTTCTCAAAGCATTTTACTACTCAAGTTTTAATGAGCAACCACATGATCAACTAGTTCAATGTTATGAAAGTAATTTGTGTGATTCTTCCAAATATAGTTTGCTATTAATCGATTTTTTAAAAAAAACCACATCAAGAATAATCATCAATCAAACCTTATTAATGCAATTGGTTTTAGTATTTGAATTTACTGATACAAATAGTGTTGATTAAAATCCTTTTGAAAGCATCTTTGATACATTTGTCAAAGTTTAACAGTTAGCAACCATATCAATCAAAGCTTGACAACACATAACTCTTATTGTTTTCATTTGTCAAAAATTCAAATTAATTTGTTGGTTAAAAATCAACCTTACATGAATCATTATAAATTTTTGATGCATTTTTCCACTCAAGGTTTAATAAACAACCACATCAACATTCAACTCAAACTTGCACAAAAAGTTTCTAAACCATTTCCAAGTGTTTTATGTTATTAAGGGTTTGATAATCGATTGAATTTATGTACATTCTTATGATAGACAAAAAGAAGACACGTATGACCAAAGGAAATTGAAAATTCACATTTGTAAAACTTACAACATGTCGAATCATTGGGGTTTCCTTCAAATTAAATCATTGGAGACAATTAATACTCGTTTTACAACTAATAATCTTTCGACTATGAAAAGAAATATTTCAGCCCTTGAGATATTTTACAAACATGTTGGATCTTTTAAAACATGAAAGATTTTCTTAAAAACCCATGAATTAACTTGCAAACATGTTAGAACATTGATCTACCAAAGGAGAACACAAGTTTCCATTTTGTGTACACAAGATTTTTGACAATTGAAAAATTCAACTAACATGAACTTCCTTTCACCATCAACATGAAATTTGCAACAAATGTGTCACTCTATAAATACAACTATTGTGTGATTGAAAACCCAAAACACAAAACCATTATGCAATTTTTAGGCTTGAACATTACAACTTGATGCCAAAGAATGTTCAATAAAGTTGCAACATGAGTACAAAAATGGCAAAAAGAAAAAGAACTGCACACCCTTTCCACCCATTCTAACATTGTTTCACAATGTCAATATACTTTTGTTGACCAAGTAAACCAATCATATAAGGATCTTGTAGGGTAAAAATAGGTAAAACTTTTAGTAGTAATGGCCTTCATTTTTCTTCACCTCTTGAATGCATTGCAATTGTTTCAAGTTCATCTTTTGGTGTGTTGTCATCTTTTGTTGTGTTCAAATCCAACATGTCTTCACCAACGTAGACATCAATTGTATTCACAATTCTTGGTAAAGGCTTTGTGGTAATTACATTAAGTGTTGGCCTAGGATTAACCTCAATTGATTCCATGATTGCAAGACAATTTACAAATTAGTTTTTGCAAAAATTAATGCAAATGAAAGGTGTAAAATGTCGCCTCACAAATTAATGCAACTTGCACATTCTTGTGCAAATAAACACCTTTATATTTTAAATACTTTTCCAATTAATGTTACAATGATGTGGTACTACTATGTGTCATCAACATTTGTAGACTTCATGTTCACATGAAATGAAACCCCAAAAACAAGTGAGCAAACCCTAAAACTTGTTTGCATTCCTTAGAAGAAGATTTAAATTCAATTAATTTAACATGTGGTGAGGAACAATGATATCTTCATGTGACTAAAATTAGTTGAATGCACAAAATGATCTAAATAATAACACCTTCAAAACTATAATCAATGATGGAACTTTTTGGAGGTGCTTAACAACGTTTCAAACATTTTACAAATGACAAATGGTGATGGGGCATGGGATCTAAGAATAACACCAAACAAAGTTCAAATGGGGAATATTTAGTATCTTGCCTACCTTGGTACTTTCACCTTTTCTATTATTGAGACCTTTTATAGTGATTACATTCAACTTAACAGATGTTAAATTTGGATGTGGAGATCCTCATGTAATTTTAGGATGGGATATCTATCTATTTTGTTTGTCTCATTGAAATTTATCATACCCTAGTGCCCCCCAACTTATAATTTTAAATGAATTGGGGTAAGCTTATAATATTGTTGGAAAGCCTTTAATGAGTGGGATGTCTTGGAGGTGATTTTGCAATTGTTAGACATAAGATAGGGGTGATAATGAATTTTGAATGATATTTGTCACTGAAAATTAATTTAAAATCTAATTTTTTTTAACAACTATTGTCTATTATCAAGGTCTTGTTCACAATTCAAGCATAATTATGTTCACACTTGGGCCAAAAACACAAGCCACCCTATCTATTCATGATAGAAGGCAATTTGATTGATTGATTTATTTGTCATATTGACATCTTGCAAACTAAGGCACCTTTTGTCACATTCTGGATACCCTTGGGAAGCCTTTGATGATTAATGGTGCACTAACTTGGTTTTATAATGTTTTGGCCTATGATGGAGAAGGTATTGCATATTGAACAATTTTTTCATTAGAAATACATTTATATCAAAATTAAAAATTAGAAGAAAATTTGGTCATGCTCTTGATATTGTTGGAAAGCATTGGGTGACTAGGATTTAATGAAGGCCATTTGGAAGTTTTCAGACCTAAGGTGTGAAAGATATTACCCATTTTGACTAGTTTTTGTCATTTGAAATTAAATTAAAAAATTAAAAAATGGTTTTGAAAGGAAAAAATAGTTCATTAACCAGTTCACACGTGGGCCAACGGCATAGACTACACTAATTTGTATATTGTTTATAAATGACCCAAAAAAAAATATGAGGTTTTAACTTTAAACCTTGATAACAATGTGAGTAAGTTACTTGTAAAACCTAAGGGTTAAAAGTGATCCAAAGATTTCTATTGTTAGCAAGCAAAACCTAACATAGCTTTGGCCTACTCCAATAAAAACAAGGGGTGTGTCACATTGTGGCCTTGCCATTTACATTAAAAAATATCTGAAGGCAAAAAGAAAAAAATATGGAAATTCAAATATTTCACCATGCAAAAATATAATCTTTAAAAAAAAAATCCTCTAAAAAAAACCAAAATCCTTCAAGATATTATAATTTTATAATTAATCTCAAGTTTCAACACAAGCCAAAATATCATCTTTCAAAAATCCTCATATATAAAAAAATAGACCTATTATTATTATTACCTAGGGACCAAAATCCCTTAAGCTACTATACTCTATAATGAATCTTAACACAAAATCCAAACACCATGAAACTAAGCTGATGCACTCCTCCTCCGTGAGAGCTTTCCAAAGAGACCAAGAACGGGATCTGAAGCATCCCAGTTCAATGGATCTCATAAGTACAAACAAAACAAAACAAACAAACAACCTTGCTTCATAGGGTTTAGAATTGTGTAGGTCTGAAAAGTTTTTTTTTGCAGGCCAATGGGATTGCTGGATTTGGTTGTTTAAATTTTGTTTTCTTAGTTATCGGTAGTGAACTATACACTCACTGTGTAAGAAGTAATCACTAAAAGATGATATTTTGGCTGGTGTTGAAACTTGAGATTAGTTATAATAGAGTTATAATAATATTTTGAAGGATTTTGGTTTTTTTTAAGAGGATTTTTTTATTTTAAAGATTATATTTTTGCATGGTGAAATATTTGAATTTCCATAATTCTTTCTTTTGCCTTCAAATACTTTTTAATGTAAATGGCAAGGCTAGAGTGTGAGACACCCCCCCACATTTTTTTAATGTACTCCAAGGCACCTTACAAATATGAATTCCTATAGATAGATAGGTAGTAAAAGAAGTAATTTACTTGGTAGGTAGATGGTTTTATACATAGATAATGGCTGTTTTTACTACCTATTTACTAACAACCTGCTTGTGTGTGTAGTTAGTAGGTAGGTAGAAAAAAAAAAAAAAGCATCTGAGCTATTGACCATGGCCCAACAGAAAATTGTTTCCTCATCACTTCTCATTCATCCTTCATGGTGTGCCAGTGGGTGGGTGCTTGGTTCACTGTATTATTATACAAATTTTACAAGGCCATACCCATTTTGAGGCTAGTTGGAGGGCTGTACTTTATCCAAAGGAGATGATGGATGATATGGGTCATTTTTCTTTTACCCACAACAAGACAAAAAATAAAAAAAAAATCCCCTAAAAAAGGAAAACAAAAATCTTGAGCATCTCTAAAGAACCTCTTCAAATTTCTAAGAGCTACATAGGTACCTAATAGGTATACATATGTGAAAAAAATGGACCCAAAAAAAAAATCCAATCCCACTCTTTTAAAGGGGGGGGGGGGTGAGGTGAAGGTATGCACTAGGCTAGTGTTGGTATATATTTTAACTAAAGAAATTACAAGTGTTGGTTTGTGTGTGTAGGTACCTGAAATAGTAGTGTTACTTTTTTTTTTGGTTTAAAGGAGCATCTTTGTTGCTTCAAAGGCGCTTTCGTCCATGCGCGGAACGCGCGCAGTCTTGCCCCCTTCTCCTCCAATGAATGAATTTAGTGAAGGAGAAAATTGTCGCAGTTTTTTTTTGGGGGTCAATTTTGTGATGTAACCAAAATGGCCATCAAATCCTTGGGAAGATTTGGCCAAAATATGAAAGTAAAAAAAAGTTTAAACAAATTTTGTATTTTTAGGCTACCTACTTGAATCATATATATATATATATATAGAACTCTTGCCATTTTTCTTAATTTTTGGTCGAACTCTGGCTATTTAGAGAGAATCTCAAAAAAACACTTCATTTTAGCACTCTTAATTTTTAATTTATCTTTTTGGCTATATATAGCCATTTTTTTAAAAAAGGCTGGCTGGGTATGTACTACCTTTACCTATTGCTGCAAACATGTTGCGTATTCTCACTAATGTTTTTTTTTTATAAAAATTTGGTTTCGAAATTCTGGCGAAACTTAACAATAAGATTAGCAATATTAGTCGAATTTACACTACAAAAAACAGAATCCGATTTTGTTTTTCCTAATTTCTTTGTCGAAAAATGGCGAAAGCTCGCCAGGAAAAAAAAACAAAAACAATGTTTCTCACAGAACTTGTTTTTTTTCCTTCGTTGCTTTGGTGTGTGTTCTCTCTTCTTGCATGAGCGCTTCATGTTTTCTCAACAACCTGCAACCAATTCTTTCTTAATGGAAGAAAGACTTCATGATGGCAGCAGCATTTATTTGTTGGGACAAGTGGGTGTTTTTGGTGGCTTTGATTCAGTTCCAGCTGCTCTTAGACTAGGCGCTCTCTTCTGCTGCTGCTGATGTCTCAAATGTTTTCAACGTGTTGTGTTTTTGAAGACGATTCGACAATTTTTATTTAGTTTGAGATTTTGTGTGTGGGTGTTTTTTTGGTCTTCCTGTCTGTTGTTGCAAAAGAAAAGCTGGAAGCTGGGGAAGCTGGATCTCTCTGAAAGTTTCATCTTTTCAGAGTGATGGGTGACT
>Ga0116228_10005817_pt1 | contig 11011 bp, 12 predicted proteins | sample S1TSphfallax_2_FD_89694 | JGI IMG/M metagenome (GOLD analysis project Ga0116228, IMG submission 89694) | Host-associated microbial communities from peat moss isolated from Minnesota, USA - S1T2_Fc - Sphagnum fallax MG | ecosystem: Host-associated > Plants > Peat moss > Unclassified | place... | reverse complement strand
TTCTCCCGAGAGGTTTTTGAATCTCGAGCTTCAATTTTTCCCTCTGGTATTTGAGCTCCCCTTCCGCCACAAAAATAAACAAGAAGAAAAGAAGTGGAGGCATCCTTTCTCTCCACCTTTCTTCTTCGTGTATGAGATAGCACGGTGATTGGATTTGAGCTTGCTGTGCTGCAGGGAGTGAGCTGTTCGAAGTGGAGGTTCTTCGTGTTTTGTCTTATTGTTGCTGCTGCTGCTGCTGCTGCTTGTTGCGTATGTTTTGAGAAGTTGTGTTTTGGTTTCTTTGTGGTTCTTTTGTAAACACACACGGGAGCTTTGTTTTCCGGGGCTGGTGCTCGGGGTTTTTTTTATTACGACGTGCAATTCTTTCTATTCGTGCTTACGAGCTGCTGCACTTGGCTAGTGATGAACTCTTGTACTGGAGTACGAGTAGCTGCAGCTGCAGACTATCTCTGATCACTCTAGCTAGGTGTCGAAAGACATATATACATTTGGGCTTTGAGTGTGAGCTCTTGTGTGTTTTCTTTCGAGCTTTACTGCTGTCAGCCCCCAGAGCTTTCTTGAGAAGCGTTTTTGAGTTACTCCTCAGCTACTGTAGTGAAAGCGGCTGATGGGTTCTAGGTGCAGCTGGTTTTTGAAAGAGCGCAGAAGAATTACCTGCCGCCGGTGAGTCGTCGACGAAATCCTCCCTCCACAAATGATGACAAAAATGACTTCGCAAGAATAGGAGGAGGCGAGCTGTTGCCCTCCTCCTCTTAAGTTTGCTTGCTTGCTTCTTCTTCTTCTTCCTACGCGCCTGCAACGAATACGAAGAAGACGAAAAAGAATTGGTTTTCTATGGCGTTCGAAGTAGCCAGAGTTCACGGTATCATTCGATCCAATATCCGGGAAGATGGAAGCAGCTCCAAGGAGGAGGCGTCGTTGAGAGGTGTGGTTGTTGGGGAGGTCACAGCTTCTTCTCTCTTTGATGCACAAGAGACGCAGCCAAACACACCACCGTCTGTGTCCTCACCTCATTCCACGGATACGGAAGGTGAGGAGGAGGATGACGACGACAATGGCCTGTTGGCAGGACTCGCGCAGCATATCGCTGAAACCATGCTGTACGAGGAGGAGGAGGGAGGTGTTGTCGATCACCAGGGACCCAGAGGTGCTCACTCACTAGGACTCCGCAATGCTGCTCCTGACTCAAGCAGCTGGTCCAACAGTGGGAGCTGCTGGTCATCAGTCCTAGGCAGCAGCACAGCGAGTTCAACAAGTCCTAGCTCTTCTCGAGTCTCATCCCAAGTCTCTTCTCCTCCCACAACACCCCTGGAAGCAAGGCAGAATGATACTGATGCCGATGCTTGGGATTTACTCTATACTGCTGCAGCTGCTGGCGAAGTCCACAACTTGAAGATGAAGTTGGAGCCAAGGAAGCCAGGGTTGCCTTCTTTTCCCACAAGCCGACACAATCAACAACACATTCAAAGGCAGCAGCCTGTTGTGCAAGCAGCACACTTGCAAGCCCCTGTCACAGGTTTAGGGTTGCAGGACCACATGCTAGCAAGAAATGGCAGACCTCTGAAGGCAGCTAGCTCACCAGGCGCACCTTGCCAATCCTACATGAGGAATGAAGCTGATAGGATTGCAATGCACGGATCTGGTATTCAACACAGATGGAATTCTGCTGAAAGACTTGGGGAGGATCAGGGTTCACTTCGCAGTAGTAGTGGTGTAAGCTTTTCTACATTTCTGTTTCACAGTTTCAGTATGGCTAGTTAGCCTCTTTCCATTCTGCTTGTGTTGATTTAGTTGAGTGGATACCTTGAACATGATATAGAGCTTGCAGGTGCAGCAACTCATCAATGGTACCTATGACCTCAGAAGCTCAGAAGATCATAGTAAACACTGTTGCAGTTTGTTGGCTCTCACAATGATGCTTCTTCTGAATCAACCTTTCTGTATGTACAGCAAATGGCAGTCAAAGCTGGACCTGGGTTTGGGTGTCAGAGCAGGACCAATCATGAATATCATCATCACCAGCACCAGCACCAAGGTTGGCCTGGGTTAAAGAAGGGTTGTAACAAAGGCCAGTACCGATCAGAGAGGTTCATGGATTACAATAGTCCACAGTGGACAGCTGCAAATGGGCGAGGATCAGGAATGAGAGCTGTGTTCCTTGGTTCAGGAGGGGGATCTGGTCGGGAGTCCAGTGGTACTGGGGTCTTCATTCCGCGCTGTGCAGGAAATGGTCCTGAGCTGAATAGAAAACCTGGTCAGTATGTTTCCTAATCACAGTTCACAAAGTGTACTAGAAAATTGCAAATGCCCTTTTGCCAACCCACCACCTCCAATAAGATCCTGTTCTACCATTTTTGTTTCTAACCATTTTTCTGTTGTGACTGAATCATACTCCAGCATGTTCTACAACTGTGCTGCTCCCATCACGGATAGTGCAAGCATTGAACCTAAATGTAGAAAACATGTGCTCAAATCCATCCTTGCCTTCAACATCTTTCCTCCATTCTGCAGCACACTCAGGCAAAGCTTTCTTTCTTCCCTAATTTGTGTCAGTTTTGTGTGTGTGAAATGGATGATGAAAGAAGTTGCTGAGTGATGATCCAAACACACTGATGCTTATTTCCAATCTGAATACTTCTGAAGAGTTCTGTCTTCAAGCTCATGCACTAACATGACCTAAAATCCTCTTTTGCAGATCATTTGGCCTCAATGCCTGCTCCACCTAGTGTACCTCATTGTCTTGGTACCCTGGCTACGGGGCCCTCTAAATCCTCATTTGAAGAGTGTTGTTGGCTTGCATCTTGTGGGAAAGCTTGCCCCTCAATTCTACAACAAAATGCTGCACCAGAGCTGCTCAGCCTTCCCTCTGAGTGGACATACTAGGACATAAGAACACAATCACATCACCCTTTGACAGCTTTGATGCTTGAGTGTGTTTATGCCAGGGGTTCCACAATTTGCAGAGAGCCCCACCGTGTGGTTGGACATCACTTCAATGGGTCTTAGGGAGGACAATGACAGGTAGGATTTAAACACAGGCAGGGAACGAACAATTTGAGGAAGAAGATCAAGGGGTAGGTGGGTGCAAAGGAAAATCATCACAACATCGAGGTATGTTTGCCTAGCTAGCCAAAAGATTGTACAGTAGCTATCCTGTAAAATTTATACAGGCTCCTAGGAAAGGAGCTCTTTGAGCAAATAATGGGTATGGCTTAATAATTTGGGGGCCATTTTCTAGAGTACCTATGTCTCTACCAAAAACAACTGAATAAGTTGCATCCATTCTTGTGTACTGAAGCTTAACACCAATAACTGTGCCCTTTCATTTTTAGGGGCACCTTAAATACTTGTGTGGCTGCAACTTTGGAGGTAATCACTGAATTTTCAATTATCTTGAGTTGGTGGGATGAAGTGCGCCTGTTTTATTTGTTTATTGCTGCTCTACCACTCAACCGATATGATGATCATTATGTGTGCAGTTTCTCTTAATATCTTTGCTCAATCAAATGTAGTGCTTTAACAACTGCTTGCAATTCCATTTTGCTATGAGTCCAAGATTTGGAATTTATGGGTGGCATATGTAAGGTGTTTTTTAAATGTTAATTTCCTCACCAAGCATGGAAAATCATTCAAATTTCATGAGTTTGGACCTGGCGGGCCTTCTTAGACATCAAAGTGGATGCTATCTATGACAATATTCTAGACAGTGTACTTGTGCAAACCAATGTTTGTGAGAGGTTCTTCCTTTTATAGAGGATCTTCTAATCTGGCTTCACAAAAGAAGCTTTGGAACTGGCTTCATTTCCAATTCTGATTTAAAATGTGAACATGAAGATTGTGGTTTTACTTCCTACAGCGAATAATTTCTCTTGTTTTCTGCACATCCAGTTCGAATTTGGATGCATTGTTGTTGATCATGAATTGGCCTTTTTGTGTTACATATGCAACTATGATAGCTTTTGGTACTGCTTGCTTCCTGCAATTTATCACAAGTTAGTTGTTTGCATTGGGTGGTGCATGCTATGTGTTGATATGCAATGGCATTACATTCTAATATGCTTAAGTTAGGCAAACATCCACATGATTGAAGGTGGAGTTTTTCTTCCCACAATAAATACAATGCACTAGTCATCTAACACTGAATGTGCTGTAACTTGTAGGTGGTTGCATAATGTTCTATTATGCATATCTGACACAGAAAAACATAAATGCCATAGACAAAAATGTTCTTGATGAAGTAAACCGAGGGTGGTAGGGTACAGATTAGTTTTGTTACAAATCAAAAGCTTGCAATTTAGCACCCTGGCATGCCCGGGAGAGAGCCTGCAACAATGGATCAAGATAATATGGTTCGGAGATCATTGGATTGGAGCTGCTTGCTGAATGTTATTCGTAGTGAACAAAATGTCAATCATGTTTGAATACCTAGTTGCAATTCCACAATGTTCTCACACTGAAGGTGTATGTATGTTTGTATGTTTGTATGTACAAAGTCTCAACTTGTTGCAGCACAAAGGTACAAGAAGACTAGAGAAATTAACTATTCTGTACACAGCATAACTACATGAACTCAAGATGTTAAATAAAATTGTTCCAGTTTGTCCATACCCCAAGACTAGCAATGAAAAACAGAGCTTGCAGACCAAGAAAGCAGCTACCAAGAAACGCAAAAAAATGGAAGGAAAAACAAAGAAAGATTCATATCTCCCCATCTGAAGAAGAAGAAGAAGAAGATCCATTAGAAGATCCATACTCCCCCACCTGAAAAAACCAGAAACCTCTTAGAACCCTAGCCATTATCTATCTCCCACGGCCAGATGAAGCCTTGACTTGGAAGTGTTTTTGCTTCTCATATGATGGTGTTTTTTTGTTTCATGGCCGTCCATAATGGATTCATGAAAGTTCCTTTACCCTCTCTCCCTCCTCTTCTGGTCATGGCGAAACAAGAACTCATCACTCCTGCCGGGAGGAGTTGTTGTCGCCGGAGGAGCTTGGTCTTCTCCTTCTTCTTCTTATGTGAGTTCCTTCTCTTCCTCATCTCTTTCTCTTCATTTCTTCTCCTCTGCCATAGACGATTGATTTCGTATTGCTTTTGCATTCTCTACGACTGATGCTTTTGCAACCAAACTGCATGCAAACCAAAAATTGCTGCAGCGGAGGGACATTGTGTGAAGAACAGGTTCTGTAACTCATGTTCCTTCTGGTTTGTGTGAAGAAAACACTGTCTGTTTCTCAAGTATCGTCATCTTCCTTCTGGTTTGTGTGAAGGACCCGCGTCTGTTCCTCAAGTCTCGTCATCTTCCGTCTGGTTTGTGCGAAGGAAACCCGTCTGTTTCTCAAGTCTCGTCATCTTCCTTCTGGTTTGACAAAACCTGTCTGTTTCTCAAATCTCGACATCTTCCTTCTGATTTGTGTGAGGAAAACCTGTCTGTCTCTCGAGTCTCGTCCTCTTCCTTCTGGTTTGTGTGAAGAAAATGGTCTCTGTTTCTCAATTACCGTCTGAAGTTTCCTTCTAGAATTCAGATTGGAGAAATCAGATCTGTTTAGGTGTTATGGTTTCTTCTTCTTCTTCTTCTTCTTCTTGGTGCAGTTGTTGGAAGGATGTGAGAGAGTTTATAGAGTCCTCAAAGGTTTCTGACAGTCGTGATTGTTTCTGAATTATTGGACAATCTTAACTGCATGTAACAACAGGTCCAGAGAGGTGGTGCCAGAGGAGGGATCTGGCCTCTTGGGCTCAACATCTTCTTCCAGCAACCAAAACTGGTCCATCCTTGGGTAAGCACACATCTGGCTTGTCATGTTTCTGAATTGCAGCTCATCATGAATGCCAGTATCTCATATTCAACTTGCAACTTGAATGGCCACTTAGGTCTCCTTGAGCAGAATTATGGTTTGGATTTTCCCCTACCAGTTTCCTGCATGTGATCTGTGCCAAATGTATCTGATGGCAAAACTCAGGTACGTTCTGCACAGATCATATGCAGAGCTTACTGAGATCAGCAATCACAAAGTGGGATACTGTATTCTGGGAGAGCTGATAGGCAATGGGGAGAGGGGAGCATTTTGTACTGGCTTTTGATGGGTTTGTCAATTGCAAAAGTTGGTTGGATTTGAATGTTTCAAATCAGTTTCTTGATTGCTTGAGCATTTTCTATTTCAGGATGCATATCTTAGCTCAAGAAAACTTTGCAGCTCTTGTGCACAATAACCTTGCCTCATATTCATTTTTTCTGATTACACTCTCTTTGTGAACACAGTAGTCCCTGACATGAAGAAAGGGATGTGCCCTGTGAGGTTGTATGTTTTTCATCAGTTCCTCCTGTTCGAACAGAGCAGAAATTGATTGTAGAGAAACTTTGGTGGGAGTTCTTTTCAGATCCTTCCCAGTGGTGGGATAACAGGGTGGAGAAGGTAAACTAATTAGTGCTGTTGGTTCCTCTTGGTGATGCATGAGGCAGTATCTTTATTCTTGGATTTGAGTTCTGACTGCTATTCTGCATTCAGACCGTGGTGAATGTATGGCTAATTTTCTGTGCTTGTTTTAGATGAGTGCAAGGTATCCTGATTTCAAACACAAGTTGAGTCAGGAGGCACTCTGGCTTGACAGCAAGTTGAATCCTGCCTGGGTCAAAGCAGAGCTTTCTGCAATGGCACCAGGGACTGTGCAATCAGATATTCTCTCATGGAATATGAGGCTTGCAAGATTTGTGAAGGCTGGGCAATACAAGACAGCGATAGAAATTTTTCAACAACTACAACAAGAAGGCATGATTCCTGACACATTCACGTTTGTTCAAGTGCTCAACACATGTGCTGGTTTACAAGCACTTGAGGAGGGCAGACACATCCAGGCACAGATCATGGAGCATGGCTGTGAGTATAATGTCTTTGTGGGTACTAGCCTCCTTTACATGTATGCCAAATGCAGGAGCATAGAGGATGCTTGGAGAGTATTCAACAGAATACCAACACGAAATGTGGTCACTTGGAATGCCATGATTGTTGGACATGTCAATTGTGGACAAGGGTGTAGGGCATTGGAACTATATTAACAGATGCAACATGAAGGTGTGAAACCAGTCCCAGTTACCTTTATAGGGCTTCTGAATGCATGTGCCAGTGTAGCTGCACTTGAAGAGGGCAGGCGTGTTCATGAACAGATCATAGAAATTGGTTGTGAGTCTGATATTTTTGTGTCTAATAGCCTCATGGACATGTATGCAAAATGCGGGAGTATGGAGGATGCTTGGAGAGTGTTCAACCAGATGCCCACACATGATGTGGTCTCTTGGAGTGCCCTGATTCTCTGGGACATGTAAAATGTGGGCAAGGGTTGAAGGGACTGGAGTTATTTCAACAAATGCAATGTGAAGGGGTGGAACCTAATTCTGCCACTTTTATGGGAGTACTGAATGTGTGTGCCAGTCTAGCAGCACTTGAGGAGGGCAGAACCATCCATTCACAGATAATCAAATGTGGTTTGGAGTCTGATGTTTTTGTGTCTAATAGCCTTGTTGACATGTATGCCAAATGCGGGAGCATAGAGGATGCTTGGAAAGTGTTCAACAGGATGCCCACACATGATGTGGTCTCTTGGAGTGCTATAATTTTGGGACATGTGAAATTTGGACATGGGCTAAAGGCATTGGGACTGTATCAACAAATGCAACAGGAAGGTGTGAAGCCAGTCCCTGTCACCTTTGTGGGGATTCTGAATGCTTGTGCCAGTGTAGCAGCTCTTGAAGAGGGAAAGCGTGTCCATGAACAAATCATTGAAAGTGGTTTTGAGTCTGATGTTTTTGTGTGCAATAGCCTTTTGGATATGTATGCTAAATGTGGAAGCATAGAGGATGCGTTGAGAGTTTTCAGCAGGATGGCAACATGCGATGTAGTCTCTTGGAGTGCTATGATTCTGGGACATGTGAAATGTGGGCAAGGACTGAAGGCATTGGAGTTATTTCAACAAATGAAACAAGAGGGGTTGGAGACAGACCCTGTCACCTTTGTTGGGGTTCTGAATGCATGTGCTAGTGTGGGAGCTCTTGAAGAGGAAAGGCATTTTCATGAGCAGATTACCCAAAGTGGTTGTGCAACTGATGTTTTTGTGGGAAGTAGCCAAGTTTGCCATCCACACATGGACATGAGTGGATCTTTGGCCTTTCCTCATCCCTTAAATGACAGACAGATTGTGCATTTTGTTTATCAACCAGTGGTGGCCAGTTCTGGATCCTGATAGTACGCTGACTGTACATGGGAAAAACCAGAATTTTCCTGTCAACCAAGCTGTGAGACTAGAACCAGACTTTTGAAGCAGCCTTTTGCTGGAACTGGGACCTGTCTGGACTACATGCTTAGATAGAAACAAAGTCCACATTGGAGAGTCTCTTCAAAATCAATAACTGGACAAGTGGAACTAGAACCTGAGGTTCCATCAAAATACGAAAACAAAAAGTTGGTCCTGAGACTGGAGATTCTCTTCAAAACCAAGATCCAGAAAACACTGTTCAAAGCCATTTTGTGATGATTCTGGTAGGTAAGAACAGTGTTTGCATGGTTGGTAGAACCAGTGCTGGCAGCTTATTGAGAAATTGACTGGCTATCAACAAGGGTCTGTGCTTAGGTTTAGGCTAACCAGCCTGCCCATTCTGTATTTGTCCAAGAAATGAGAAGAGAATAACCCCTACTCTCCAAAACTAAGATCCCATAGTCCATTGTGGGCATTTATCCTCGAGACAATGAGTCCCCGGCACAATGCTATCCATGAAAGATAACAAAAACAAAAAAAGTAGATTGCAATACAAGTTCAGGACTTGCACAAGAAGTGGAGACAGATAATTGATGATGAATGAAAGACATCACCAGTCAGCTTGTGCGATGGGCTCTGTGTGTTCTTGACACAAAGCAGCAAATTGCACCAAAATTCACATAGGATTTTTACATTCATTTATAAAATTCAAACAAGTAAACAGCAAAATGCAGTCTCGGGCATTGCCAACAATATGGTGGTCAGGACCTGCTAGAACACAGGTAGACCAGCAGGACAAGCCCTGCTGCAGCATTTGAACTATGAACCAAGATCATCTTAAATGTTGAAAAGGCTGCAAATAGAGGTCATGCACACACACCTAACCAACTTTTGGTAACCTAGAAGTGGAAACAAAGTACAAGAAGAACAAAGAAATTGATGGGTTTCTGGCAAGATACATTAGTGGAACATTTCAGTAGCCTACTGGTTACTTGGCCATCATCATCTTCACAAACTCTTGGTAATTAATCTGTCCATCTCCATCAACATCAGCCTCTCGGATCATTTCATCGACCTCGTCATCTGTAAGCTTCTCCCCTAAATTGGTCATCACATGACGAAGCTCTGCAGCTGAGATAAACCCATTCTGGTCTTTGTCAAACACCCGGAAAGCTTCTTTCAATTCCTCCTCTGAATCGGTGTCTTTCATCTTCCTTGCCATGAGGTTAAGAAACTCTCCAAAATCGATGGTGCCATTGCCATCCGCATCTACTTCATTGATCATGTCCTGGAGCTCTGCCTCAGTCGGGTTTTGCCCCAATGAACGCATCACAGTGCCCAGTTCTTTGGTTGTAATGTTTCCTGCACGACAGAAGAGAACACTATTCACTGCTTGAAACTAGTCCATTCCAAATGTTTCATGCTTTCCTGGTTTTCTGCTCTTGCACAAGCTCAAAGCATCCAAAATCTGATATCGAGAGTATGATTTCCGTTCTCATTTCGAAAGCGGAAAATTTCTTCCGAATACTGGTACACTCTAGCAAGCATAACACAATGTTTTAAACACAACTGCACCACTATAGTAGCAGTAGTGGTAGTAGTCGCCTTTTATTCACGGGGAGCTTCTGAAAATAAAGCGAAGGCACAACAATTTTCTCCAGTATGAAAAGCATGAGACCACCTCTTCTACCGCATCTTCTCCTGACAGTGACGAAACGATGCAAACGCTCACAACGACGACAGATGAAACCGTGACTTAGTATATAACAGACAACTTCACAGAGAACATCAAGCACGTACCATCGCCATCCTTATCGAAGAGACTAAAAGCCTCTTTAAACTCGGCAATCTGCTCCTCGGTGAGCTGCTCAACCATCGTGCCTGTTTTATCCTCTGGGCCTGCTCCAAACTCTCCTCTTCTCTCTATCTTCTCTCCTCGCGTGTGTGCGTGCGCTGTCGACACACACAATACTTATTATGCTCTAACAGATCAAGCGGGGGGGAAGAAAAACAAAAGACGTTGCTGCTTACTGGCGGCAATCTTTAAAGACCGTTGACATCAACCGGCTATAACGCAACAAAATACGTAGATATGCTCGATTGAAGAAGCGTACAGACAAAAGTAGGCAAGACACGGAGGAGGAAGCGACGAAGCTATTGAGTGGAAGCTTCTGGATGTGCGAAAACACGAATGGATGAGCGAGCAAGTGAGCGTGGAGGAGGGAGAGAGCAATCGGTGCAAGTGTTGTGGTCCTTCTGCATTTGAGCTGCGAGTCCGTCCTCTTCTTCTCCTTCGTCTTCTGTTCTGTCGTGGTACCTAAATGCACGCAATTGACGCGGTTTTGTGAGAGTGCTGACAAAGGGACACAGGCCAAAGCGCGTTCCGCTGGACACAAACAGTTCCGGTCCTTCTCCTCCACTCGCCTACGTCCGCGTGTGACCCCATTCATCCATTCCCTTCAATTAATCATTCATCCATCCTGTGCATTTATTCCTTCCATTCATTAACTATTCATCCATTCCTTCCTTCCTTAACAAAGCCCATTTGTTTTTCTCTCTGTTTTTCCTTTTTTGGGGGGATTTGTTCGTTTTGTTTTGTTTTGTTTTTTTTGGGGTGGTTCTCTTTTTGTTCACTTCACAACTTCTTCACTTAATAATAGGACATATCAAAGCGATTTTTGACCTCCCTTTGTTCCTTTCACATTTCTTTCCTTTATAATTTAGGCATATAATCAATTTATAAGCAATATTTGACCTCTTTTTGTT
>Ga0116228_10005816_pt1 | contig 11014 bp, 7 predicted proteins | sample S1TSphfallax_2_FD_89694 | JGI IMG/M metagenome (GOLD analysis project Ga0116228, IMG submission 89694) | Host-associated microbial communities from peat moss isolated from Minnesota, USA - S1T2_Fc - Sphagnum fallax MG | ecosystem: Host-associated > Plants > Peat moss > Unclassified | place: USA... | reverse complement strand
CTTTCAAGTTTAGACCAGTGGAAAATAGCAACCAAGAGAGAGGAACAAGATTCACACCAACAAGAGCTATGGTTCCATTGACATCTGAACTCTGAGAGGATTGATGTTCAGGTACCTTCTCTGATCTGTGATCCCACCATTGTGAAGGGTCCATGAAGAACTCCCGCCACAATTTCTGTTTCTGACCTCCAGGGACTGCAGGGAAACTTGCTTTCAAATCAGGTACTTTGATCACATAGAAGCAACAATGAGGTATTGCATCTTGCATGGATTGTGTCCAATGTTTTGATTTGACTTGGGAGATATGACTATAATCAAGTTGAAGATTTTTTGGGAAACAAAACACACACACTCTGTGAGAGGAACGCAGTGGACAGAGAGGAACAAGACCAGAAAGCTTACATTTGCCGTGATCTCTGAATGCCGTCTCTGTTTGTATCTGGTGCGCTCTGGGAAGAAGTGCAGCATGCTGCAAAAGTTGTTGATGGGTACAGTGGAACTGCAGGTGCACACAGACACGTAGCAGCAAGCTCCTCCTGGTCGAGCTCCCTCTTGTCCATGTGCTGGTGGAGCTGATGCTGCCTTTGTGATCTAGAAATGGCCTAGATCTTGCACATAGGGATTGGAATTGCTGCAGTGACGATGAAGAAGACATTGCGCGAAAACCCTTGGCAATTTCTCTGTCGCTCCTCACAAGTAGAGCCAAATACAATCCCCTCTCGAGCGTCCGACCCAATTGCAATCTCTCTCCCACCAACGCCACCTGCGCATTTCTTGGTGGGAAAATTCCAGATTGAACGTCTTCAATCCGCTTCCACTGGTCCTAAATCCCCTCCAAAACCCCGGCACCAGTAAACCTAAAAACCTGGAAGCACCGGAATGTGTTCATACTGTTAGGTAGGGGGATTGTGTTAGGCAGATAGCATTGTGGGGGCGGGTATTTGATTTTTATATACCCGCCGGTTTCGGGTATTTGAAAAAATCAAGATGAAAGAACTGCCAGGTCTGGTTTTTTTTTTAATAATCAGTTTCAAATAATTGCTGGTTACTGGTATTTCAAAAGCTTCAAAGAACCATCTGGTTTCATGAAAGGACTGACAAAGACCTGGTGGTCTTAGGCAGATATTTGAATTAATTATTTTTTTGAAAACCATGGTCATATATAATAACCGGGTATTTGATTTTATGATAATCACAATTTTCTATCAAAAACAAAGTATTATTTTTTATAACCATGATTATCAACTTTGATGCATGGCTTGATACTTGATAAGGGTTTTGGTGCAATTTCTAACACCCACCCCACTCTGGCAGATACCCAATTTGGTGGACACTAGATTGTTGAAATCTGCGGGGAAAGGTGGAAAAATGTAGAGTAACCTATTGCAAACAATAAGAATAACATATCTATTTAGCACCTATCTAAATTTGAGGATATCTTGAAATTAATGGTGTGAAACAACAAATTGAGATCTATAGTCTATAGGTAAACATATTAAAGCTTTTTACATATAGTAATACCTCAACAATTTTTGCACAAATTATATATATATTGAAAATGCTAGAATTTTCTAAAATTAATTTTCTCAAAAGGCCATTTAAAAAACTTGAAGAATTCTTGGAATATTAATAGTCTATTTTCAAAATGGTATCATCAAATTTAACTAATTATTTGAAAGACATGTGTTGAAGCCACTCTCATATTGTACTACCTATTTATGGAGGAAGGTAGTTTGTTTGTTTTTGTTTATCACATTGAGATGTTTCAAACCATGGCACCTTTGGCCATGCTCTTTGTACGGTTGAAAATCCTTCAATAAGTAGGGATGCATTGACTTGGTTTCACTATGTTTTGGCCTACGATGGAGAAGTTATTAAATATAGAAAAACAATTAAATAACATTTAAATCAAATTTTAAAACTATGAAATTTGGGCATGCTCTTCATATTGTTAAAACCTTTTGTGAGTAGGACTTAATGAAGGTGATTTGAAAAAAATTCAGAATTAAGGTGCAAGAGATATTGAATTTTGATTAATTTATGCCATTGGAAATTCAGTTAAATTACAAAAATGATTTTGGACAGAAAAATTAGTTGAGTAATTAGTTCACACCTAGACCAATAGCATAAGCTAACTAGTAATATATAATGTGACAATTTCAACAAAGACAATGATGGTCAAGTTAATTATATGAACATAGGAATGACAAATATTAAAAGAGCTATCAAATCCACCCCCTCCCAAATTGACTTTTCATGTCAAAAAATCAAGTTATGAATGAGATACACTTCATGGATGAAACAAAATTATAGATGTAATTTTTGAATTAAATTTATTTCATCCTGAGCTTTCATGAGTTTTCATGGAAGTTCATTTCATAAAAATGGATCTAAAGAAAACACAAAATTTGAACTTGAATATGTTCAAATTTTATTTAGAGGGTAGTTTGAATTTTTAAAAGGCTCCTATCCATCAAGTCAAAGAGAGACATAAGTTTGAAGGAAAGAAAAGTGGTAGGGCACAAGCTGGTATGGTCATGAAGAAGGTGAAATCAAGATTTCAAAGCAACATTGGAGCTCAAATTGTATCAACATTTAAGCAATGCATGTATTAAAACATTTGATTTAAGAATATTCAAGAAATGAGGAAAAGTGGATGAGATTTAGATGAATAGATTTGTGCATGTTGGGTCACAATACATCAAGGAGTACTATGAACATATTAGATTGTTTTTATCCTCGTTAATAAAAGAATAACCAATTAAGCATGTGGGCTTCAATTGGACTTAATTCTATAGTGAAGCCTTTAACTAGTATCAATAACACATTGTTAGCCTATAGAGATATTTTTAGTCCGTTTTTCATGTATAAAACCAATTTAAGCTATCTTTGAGATGACATTCATCCATTTGTTTAGTTATAGGGCAATTATGTGTGGACATGTGTGATCAATGCATGATGTTCACCCTACAATTCATTATGCATTTTGCCATGAACACTGAACACCATGCAATTCATGTTGCATTTGTTTCAATAGTTCTAGTGCATTTTGCCCAAGTCCCCACATTTCACATGTCCCAATACCATTGCAATCCAAATGACCACATCTAAAGATGGCATCATGTTCAACACCTTTTAACATTAACCTATTTTCACATTTTGCATACATGGCAACCAAGTTAGTGTCAACAAAAAATCACATTCACAACCACTTTGAATGTTTTGTTCATGAATGTTCACACCTACCCTATTCAAGCACAACCATGTTGGCACATGCATTCAACAACCCCCAAAAAAATCATAGTTCGGCTACATACTTTCATGTTGCATTTGTCCAAATAGTTCCATTGCCTCCTACCCTTGCCCACATTTCACATGTCCCATTATCATGGCGGTCCAACTAATCACATTTTGAGAGGGCATCTTCTTGAGCATTCTTTAAACATCCTCCATGCTCCCACATTTTGCATACATGTCAACCAATCTTTTCCCCACAAAGACATCAAACTTGTAATCACTTTCAATGATTTACTAATGAACACACCTATTGTCTTCAAGGACAATCATGTTGGCAAATACATTCAACAACCTCACAAAAGTAACAAAATTTCGCCACATAATTTCCTGTTGCACCTGTTGAAATAGTTCTACTGCCTTTTGCCCTTTCTTGTGTTTCATGTCACAATATCATGGCCATCCACATCACCAAATTTTGAGATGGCATCTTGTTGAACATTCACCATGTATCCTCAATGCTCGTAGATATTTTGCATATGTGTCAACAAAGCTATTGCACATAAAGACATCAAACTCACAACTAGTTTGAATGAGTTATTTATGAACAAACATGTTATCTTCAAGTGTTCCTAAACTAGCACATGCCTTCATCACCTAAACAAAAGTGAATTTTCCAAGACTCATTCCTTCTTGTCACATTTGTCAAAAAAGTTGCATTACCTATTTTTCACATATTTTGTAAGCTTCTAATTCCATGCAAAAATGTTTAGTTGCATTGTGCTTGGTGCCATTATAGCCATTTTTGTCACCACCCATGGCAAATTTAATCAACTTTCAAGTTAAAGTGCTTCCCATTTCTTCTTACTCATGAATTTTAGAAATTTTGTTCATTTGTTTAAAACTATAAATCTAGATCAAGCCAATTAGCCATGTGAATGTCCACATCCCTGGTGTAATGATATCATATGACAAAAAAACCACACTCATGTTCTCCAATTAATAAGAAAATTTTGTCACAACATATCACATTTATTTACCTTCCCTAGCCTATTATTACTATCCCACTAATACAAAGGATCTAAAAAACTTATGCCAAATTTTGGACCACAACAAGATAACAGCCAAGAAAGCAAAAATAAAATTGACAACAACAAAAGTTATGGTTGCACTATTGTGACATGTGAATTGTCATGAAGTTGATGTTCAATTACCTTTTCTAATCTTTGATCTCAACATTGTAAAAAGTCCAAAAAGAACTCCCACCACAATTCTTTTCTCCTAACCATCTCTTGTGTTGTTATGTTGTCAATGGTGCTTGGTGTTGGTTGCATTGCTACTTTTCTCACGTTACTTTTCTCACACTATCATTCTTTTCGCATTGTCATTCCTCTCATGTTAGTTTTTTACACTATTGTTCCTCATGTTGCCGCTCTCTTGTTGTTCCTTTTGTGTTGCTCCTCTCATAGTGCTATTCTTTTCATGCTACTACTTTTTTTGCATTTATCTTTTTGCCCTACCATTCCTTTCACACTAATGTTCCCCTTGCATTGCTTTTATTGCACCATCGTTCCTCTTATGTTTCAAGCACCTACTAGTTAATGTTTGTTATTCTTTTCGCACTACCATTGCTTCTCCTCTCACATTGTTGTTTTAAGGGTTTAGGGCAATGTTGTTATGTTTTTCTTGGTTAATATGGTACAAGTATGACTCTTCTTTGATATTTGGAGGTCTCTTGTTTTTTGAAGTTAATTGAACATGCTGCAATAAGAAATGTGTTGTAGGTTGTGTCAAATGTCATGTGCACTAACAAAAAATACATTACAATTGAACTATACAATGATCATTTACTTTGTATGCTTTATATATGTTTTTGGTCATATATCTAAAAACCCATTCCTTTCGGGCCATAAGAAATGGTAAAATGGGATGATTGTCAACCACAAGAATCTAGAATGGGATGGATTAGGACATTGACTCTTGGTAATTTGCATGAGGTTGTGGATGGAAAATCTTGGGGTTTGAATTTACTAAGTCAAAATCATGGGTGGACATTGGGGTTCAACTGAGCTTTACCCCAATATGTGGAATATGAGGGGCCATTTGTATCCCAACAAAAAATTAGGAAAAATGGGTTGAAAATGTATGTTTGTCTCATCACATTTTAGCATTAATATTTGCTGCTATCAAAAGTTTAGAACAAATATGTCATGTTAGTTTTATTACAAAGGCAATTGGTATGAAATATTAAAGATGTAAAAAACATTGTTGCAAATGTATTTTGGTTTTACAACGAAAACATTAATATGTGCTATTAAAAGATTAGAAAAAATCCATTGGCAACCTATCTTAGTTTTATACCAAAAATGTAACTATGTGCTATTTATCAATATATTACACAATTACACAATTCACATTTATAATATTTAAAAATATTTTTCATGACGTAAACTTAGATTGCCACTGTGGTATGTTGGATGACACAATATTTTCTGTAATCATATTTACAAGATCGCCCATATTACACCTATGGATTATCCATGGAAATTTACAATTCATGCTGCAACAATTTTTTAAATGCAATTTATACATATTTCTCATGATATAGATATGGATTACCAATGGGTTTTTTGAATTCAAGGGTACCCTGCAAACCATCAAAAATCTTTTAAAAAATGCATTGTAAATGCATATTAATTGTAGAACAAATGCATTACTATAGGCCATTTAACAACTGTTAATTGCATGATATTTTTTAAAACAATATTACAATGTAATTTATGTAGATTACAAATGGATTTGTAACAAAATGGCATGAGAAAGTACATTCTAAATCATGAAAAATCTGTTAAAAATCCATGAGAAAATCATTTTAAAAAACTGAAAATGTAGTAGTGATGCAGTCTCTTGAGGTGGGGTTGTGGCAGGTTTGAGGGATCAAAATTGGATTACAATTGACAAAACGTGGGTCGTCTGGTACGAAATCATCCTCCGACCCATCGTTTACTGTGGGTCCACGTATCCTTTGGGTGGTAACTGTGGTGAGATGATGAATGTGTGGATGGTGAGAAATTGATGAATAGGAGCCCGGAGGTTGCATGCACAAGCCACGCTGACTTGCTGTGGGAACAACTTTCCGAATGGAGATATTTAGACTTCCGTGCACTTTTGGATTGATATCTTTAGGATACTCAGGTGATATTGGTGTAATACCCGCATGATACTCAGGTGCTTGTCTTGTGAACTGGACATGAATACGAGATTGCAAAGCCTGTCGACTCGATTCTTTGTGACCGGTGTTAGTAATGTTCTTCCTCCAACAGCAGTTTTGATCACTTATCCTTAGGGCTTTGCCTGTGCAAGCGCCACAGTGAACCAGCACCCACCAGTGCACCATGAAGGATGAATGGTGAGTGGTCACCAAACAGTTTTCTGTTCGGTTCCAGTTCCATAGCTGACCATTGTGGCTTGTTAGTAGGTAGGTAGTAAAAACAGCCCTTGGCTATATATAAACCATACAGTACTTACCTAGTAGTTGCCTATTTTCTTACCTATCTGCCTATTTCCAAGACCTATTCCTCCAGAATTTATTACCAAGATGACACCAAATATTAACTCAGTTGAGGTTCATCCCCAACGGAGTAATAATGGACATCCAGTGGATGGTGCACTGGTGGGTGCTGGTTCACTGTGGTCCTGTACAAGAAGGTTTCTGTGTGTTGAACAGTTCCATTTAACAGGTGGATGAAGCTAGGATGGATGCAAGTACGTCTCAGTTGAGAATGATATGGATGAAGACTAGATGTAAGCATGTATCAGTTGAGAGAGGAAACCAACATCACCAGCCATAGCATTCTTCAGTAGTTAAGAGAACTCACCATCCCCTTGGAAAGTCAGAAATAAATGAGATTGGGGGCATGTAGCAAATGAATGCATGAAGGAATGTGACTTCATTATGAGTTAACATCCTAAACGCCTCAAACCCAGTAAGCATGTCAAAAAGTGCACAATATTTTTAGGTGGCTGATAATGTTATGGTTGGACCAAGGAGCTTACCACCACATCAAGAGGATAAGAACTGCATTGGACACCCATGCAGGACTGCCAAGCTGAGAATGGAATACACTAGCATAGTAAATACTTGTTCATGTACACTATGGTAAAGAGAAAACTCACAGTAACTATTTTGTAGTATTGATAGACCAAGCCATTTGAGGCTTATGTTCCAAAAGAGCCTTTGTGGGCCAAAGTCTTGTTGGTTTTAGTCATGGGGAGTTTCCCAAAGGAATTGGTAATTATCCTACATTTTTTTGGAGCAACTGGCTTGAGACCCCAATCCATCTCCCCAATCCATCTCTTTATTACATGAGTATCATCAGGGTAGCACCCAAGTATCACAAATTTCATTGAGTTTTAGCTGAAAGCTTTGAATTTCAACAGGTCATTTGGCAATGTCACTCACCAATTTTAACACTAACTGCCAGCTCTCCCCATGCATTGGTTGGTTTGAGAGCAGCCTTGCAGATTCAAGACAAGCCACAGCCCACATATGTCATATCAGCATATCAATACTTAAAAAAGAAAAAATGAAAAAACCACTATATTGTTAACTCAATTGCCTAAATCTATTTTGAAGTAATTTGCTTGGAGAAAAAAGATCAAAATCAAAAACATGCTCAATCAACCACTTTTGGGTCTCCTAGTAAGTAAAGGGTTAACAGACATACAAGTTTCACCAATGAATCATTTCTTGCATAACGTTTGAAGTCACAAACATCTGCAATCAATGTCTCAATGATCTGCTGACCTATTCCTGCTTCAGAAGTGATCATTGTACAAAATTTGTTCTTATGGATCAAACACGAAAATATGAGGTCATGCAGTAATAAATCATCTACTGTGCTTGGCATCAGCTAATACAGACAACTTAGATGCTATTGTCAGAAAGCTAGTACCAAGTTGGGCTTGGAACCAGGCGACCATGTGGTACAGGACTGTTGACCTGAATTGAGTCTTAACTTATGTTACAGTATTTGAAGTTGATGGTGAGAAGAGAAGTGTTTTCTACTCTGTTTGAATTACTGTATTTGGCACAGATTGGAATGGTTTGCTTGTAATGTAAACAACCACAGTGGGAGGCACTTTCATTATTGTCGTTTTTGATGTCAACACAGTGATCTCCTAGATCTGTGCTGGCAATATTGGTTTTCCATTATCAACAAGGGTTGAATAGATGTACTGCAGAACCTTGGGGTAGAATTTTTTTCGCCTCGCAAGTGCCATTTGGCACTCCCCGCGGCCAGCTCTTTTGCCCGGCCACCCCTGCTCATCATCCAGCTTCTGTTAGCCCCTGCCCGTTCATCCCAGCCCTCCCCCCCCCCCTGGCCCAGTGCAACCCCACCCTTAGGATAATGTTCACCACCCACTTGTGCTGCACCCCCCCCACCCCGCCAGTGTTGCACCCAGGCACTGTTCATCTTCTCTCCCGCTCTGACCTCGCCCTCTCCCTCTTGCTCTGGCTCCACACAGGTTGCAGCCATGGCACAGAGTTAGGGTTTGCTGATGTCAACACTGTTCCATGCCCAAGTTCAGGGCACATTGAGGGTTTAGGGGATAGGCAAGGGATGGACTGAAATGACTTACTGCAGAGATGATACCAAGGTCTGCTGCAAGTAGAAGGTCCTCCTTCTCCTTGGTGAGCTGATCATACAGCAGGACAGTGGCTTGAGCCTTCAGAACAGTGCATAACATCACATTCTTGTCCTCCGGGCCGCCCATGTGTGGAACAAGGTACACTCTGTGGGTAGTTCATCTGAAATGAAAGGAAGGCAAGGGGGACTGGGTCTGAAAGACCTAAGCACCTAAGCAGGATTGGACCTGACAGACCTAAGCACCTAAACCCTAAACCGAGCAAGAATCCCCCTCCCTCCCAAAGAAAGACAAAGCAACCAAAACTGTGGAGTATAAGTAGAAAACAACAAGTGCGGAACAGCCTGCACAGACCTTACAAACTCTCCGCTCGGGATTATAGCAATTGAGAACTGCAAACGTAGGAAGAAACTAAACCCTAAAACCCTAAGAAGAACAAGGTTCACCTCTAAGACCACAGAAGACGACAAGACTGAAGGGCGTAGACCACAGAAGACGATTAGAGTGGAGGGCGGATTACCTTGTGGGTTGTGAGGACGCCCGAGCTGTCTACTAGAGCTGATCCTCCCGCCAACACGAGCAGCTCCAAATCCCAGCACGCGCACTGCCGCCCACTCCAACTCAAGCAACCTCAGCCTTCTACCAACCAGTATCGCGTACAGAGCCTGCTGAAACCGCAGCCGCCAAAACCCTCAATGCAAATGCGCCCCAATGTGCCCTCAATGCACCTCACTTCGCCCTCAATGCAAGCTTCTTACCCCCAATCAAAACCTCAATGCGGAACAGCGTTGACAACACTATCAGTATCATATCGTAGCAGCAAGCAGCAAACCCTAACTCTGCGCCATGACTGCAAGCTGCGCGGGGCGGGAGCAAGAAGGGGAGGAGGAGGTCGGAGCGGGAGAAGAGCAGCAATGCACGGACGCAACACGGGCGGCCGGTGAACAGTACCCCGAGGGCGGGGTCGCGCGGGGGTGCCCGGGCAAAAGAGCTGGCCGTGGGGAGCGCTTACTGGCACTAGCAGGGCGAAAATATTGCTACCCAGGACTTGGCTAGTAGTATCTACCGTGATATCTATCGTATGTAAACAAGGCAAATCGACTCGGCAACATTCTAAACATTGGTAAGTACAATTTCAGCGCCGGCTCGGATAGCCCGTCTCCACAGCTCGAAAGGTCAGGCTTGCTATCTTGAGATTATCTTGATGGACCTGGCCTGGACAACAATTAAGTTACATTAGGTAGTAATACCATAAATGGTGAAAATAAGGCATCCTGATCATGCAAATGGGAGTGTGATTGAGAACTTTTTTTCATAGACAGGGAAGAAGAAATCATGAAGAGGCGAAGTGATTTCATATTTTTCTGTCAAGTAAACTATTTACTACAATTTTTCAAAGTGGAAAGTATGTCAAACCCCTTAATGGTTTCCTAGACTCATCTTAAAATGTTAATGAGCTGACCCTAAATTGCTATATGGACTTCCCCACTACTTTATGCAAAATACTAAAAATAGTGCAAATGCAAGAAGTTGATTGGATTAAAAAAACCGTTTAAGGTCACACAGATTTCCCGATTTCAATGCTACAGCTCACCATTCAAGCCAAGTCTAGTGCACCACTAGAGGGTGCTTCACCGTTTATGGTATTCCTAACTTACTTTGTTGCAGACTTGAATTGACAATCGGTACCTCACTCATATATTAACTTAGGTCCCGCGTACGCTGAATGGTTGAGGTAGATGAACCTACTGTGACTAGAATAAGCAGATTCTTATAATAGAAATAGCAGAAATACCAATAGGTTCATGACAATATTTTCTTGTCTTAGCATTTGAAAATGGAATTCAACTCAAGTGGTTTCATGATTTCTGGAGCTGAATTATAAATTGTCCAAGTATAGTATAGAAATCTTATATATTAAAGGACGTCAGGAAGCTTTTTTCATCACTCGTCCATCTATCCATCCATCCGTCAAGAAGATGAAGAAGAAAATGAGGTCACAGCAGCCGATGATGAGGCGGTTATAGAGAATCAGTGAAGACAGGTGGCGGGGGGGAGGGGAGGAGGCCATCCAGCTGGGTTTTGGGGTTTGCAGGCAGGCTGTCGGTCGGATGTGTGAGAGCAGGTGTTG
>Ga0116228_10005815_pt1 | contig 11015 bp, 5 predicted proteins | sample S1TSphfallax_2_FD_89694 | JGI IMG/M metagenome (GOLD analysis project Ga0116228, IMG submission 89694) | Host-associated microbial communities from peat moss isolated from Minnesota, USA - S1T2_Fc - Sphagnum fallax MG | ecosystem: Host-associated > Plants > Peat moss > Unclassified | place: USA... | reverse complement strand
GACGTTCATGAACAGATTATTGAAGATCTCGAGCAGCACCGGATCGACGTCGTCACCCGAATCGGGCGCCGTCACGCGCGGCCGGACGCGCGTCAATTCGAGGTCGCCGGCCGCGGTGGTGAGCGCCCGCCAGCCCGGCTCGACCACGGTGGTGGCGGTTCGATCGACGATGACGGCGGGCCCGTCGATCACCGAGCCGCTGCCGAGCGTCTCGCGCCGGTACAGTCCGACGGTCCGCCATCCGGCGGGCCGCTCGTCCGCGAAACAAAACATCAGAACCTGGCTCGCTGCGTCCGGTCCGTCGCCAGCGGACGCGCCGGACCCGCTCTCGCCGCGCTCGCCGCTCTCGGCGCTCTGGGCACTCCACTCGCCGGCGGCGATGCATTCCACCGACACCGCTTCGATCACCAACGGCACGTGCGGCATCAGGAACGCGAAGCGCCGACGGTAGGCCTGCTCGAACTGTGCGCGAACCGCCGCGGCAGCCAGCACCGGCGTGCTGCCCGCACCGACATCACAGGCCAGCGCGGTATCGGTACCCTGATAGCGCACCAGCAGTCGCGTGTGCTCGCGCAGCGCCCCACCGGCGACCTGCAGCCGCAACTCGACCCGCGCTGCTGCGGCGAGTTGCTCGGCCGCTGCTTGGGCCAGGGTGATGCCGGCCGCGTCCAAGGGACACTCGACCGACGCCTCGCGCATCACGCTCTGGTCGGCGAGTCCCATGCCCAATGCGCTCAGCACGCCGGCGAGCGGATGACAGAAGACACGGCTCATCCCGAGCGCATCGGCGACCAGGCAGGCGTGTTGTCCGCCGGCACCGCCGAAACACTGCAGCGTGTAGCGGGTCACGTCATAGCCGCGGGCCACCGAGATGCGCTTGACCGCATTGGCCATGCTGCCGACGGCGATCTGCAGACTGCCGCTCGCGACCTCCTCGGCGCTCGCCGGGCGACCGATGGCGGCCTCGATGCGCTCGGCCAACGCCGCAAAGCGATTGCGTACGCCGTCGGCATCGAGCGGTTGGTTCGCGAGCGGACCGAACAGGTGCGGAAAGAACGCCGGCTGGATGCGGCCCAACAACACATTGGCGTCGGTGATCGCGAGCGGGCCACCGCGCCGATAGCATGCCGGACCCGGATTGGCGCCCGCGGATTCGGGACCCACCCGCAGACGCTGGCCGTCGAAGCGGATCAGCGATCCGCCGCCCGCCGCAATCGTATGGATGTGCATCATCGGGGCGCGTACCCGCACGCCCGCCACTTCCGTGTCGAAGGCGCGTTCGAACTGGCCTGCGTAGTGGCTCACATCCGTCGACGTGCCGCCCATATCGAAACCGATGAGTCGCTCATGGCCTGCGAGGCTCGCGGTCCGCGCCATGCCGACGATGCCGCCCGCGGGGCCGGACAGGATTGCGTCCTTGCCGCGGAAGCGGCCGGCCTCGGTGAGTCCACCGGAACTTTGCATGAACAACAGCCGCACGCCCGGCATCTTGGCGGACAAACGGGCGACGTACCGCTCGAGGATCGGTGAGAGGTAGGCATCCACCACCGCGGTATCACCCCGCGGGACGAGCTTGATCAACGGGCTGATGCGGTGCGAAACCGACACTTGCCCGAAGCCCGCGCTGCGCGCCAGCACTTCGGCGCGAAGCTCATGCGCCGGAAACCGATACCCATGGACGAACACGATCGCACAAGCACGAATTCCGGCATCCCAGGCGGCGCGCAACTCAGCCAGCAATGCCGGCTCGTCCAACACGGTCACGACTTCGCCGGTCGCGCCGACACGTTCCTGAGCTTCGATCACCCGCTCGTACAACGCGTCGGGCAACACGATCCGCCGCTCGAACAGATGCGGCCGCGCCTGGGTGCCGATCTTGAGCGCATCGCGAAAGCCGCGCGTCGTCACCAGCACGAGGCGTTCGCCGCGCCGCTCGAGCAGTGCATTGGTGGCGACGGTCGTGCCCATCTTCACCGACTCGACCAGGGCCGGTGAGATGAGCTCGCCCGCCTCGAGTCCGAGCAACCGGCGAATCCCCTCCACCGCCGCGTCCTCGTACTGCTCGGGATTCTCGGACAGTAACTTCCGCGTGTGCAAGGTGCCGCCCGGTGCGCGCCCCACCACGTCCGTGAAAGTGCCGCCGCGGTCGATCCAAAATTGCCAGCGCTCGTCGCTCAAGAGCCGCCCACTCTCAGCCGGGGCGCGGCACGGTTGCCGGCAACGCACGGCCGCGGGTTTCCGGCAGCGCCCAGGCCGCCGCGATGACCAAGCCGTAAGCCGCCACGGTCATGCCACCGATCAATGTGGCGAGCGAGTAGCGAGCACTCAGGGTGCCGATCGCCGCCGGGCAAAGGGCACTCACCGCCCGGCCGAAGTTGTAGCAAAACCCAGACCCCGAGCCGCGCAGCGCATCGGGATAGAGTTCCGCAAGAAACGCCCCCATGCCGGAAAATATACCCGACAGAAAAAAGCCCAACGGAAAGCCCAGCACCAACATGGCCGTATCCGTGACCGGGATGCGCGTATAGGCCAGGATCAATACCATGCCGCATCCGCCGAAGATCATGAATCCGCGCCGGCGACCGAGCGCATCCGACAACCAGGCGCTGCTCAGGTAGCCTGCAAACGAACCGGCGATCAACACCAGGAGATACGCGGACGTGCCGGTCACCGAGAGGTGCCGCTCGCTCTTGAGGAACGTCGGCAACCAGGTAGTCACGGAATAATAGGCGCCCATCATGCCCGAACTGAGCAGGCTCGCGAGTACGGTGGTCGCCAACAGCGATGCGCTGAAAATCGACAGAAAATGCGTCGCCGGCCGCGGCTGCGCAGCGCCGGAGCGCGGGCGGCCCACCGCAAAGCTTTCCGGCTCTTCGACCTGCCGCCGGACGTAGACGATCAACAGCGCCGGGACGATGCCGATCCAAAACAGGATCTTCCACGCCAGCGCGGCCGGCACCAGCGCATAGACGCTCCAGTAGGCAATCGCCGCCAGGGCCCAGCCCACCGCCCAGCTGCTCTGGACCAGTCCCGCCGCCTTGCCGCGATGCCGGGCGGCGATGGTTTCGGCCACCAGAACGGCACCCACGGACCACTCGCCGCCGAATCCGAGTCCTTGCAGCGCGCGAGTCGCCAGGAGTTCTCCATACGAATGCGTGAAGCCGCTCAGGAAGGTGAAGAATGCGAACCACGCAACCGTCAATTGCAAAATCCGCACGCGGCCATGGCGGTCCGCCAGAATGCCCGCCACCCAGCCGCCGAGGGCGGAGGTCAGCAACGAACCGGTCGCGATGTAACCCGCTTCGCGCAGCGTCATGTGCCACGCCGTGATCAGCGTCGGGATGACGAAGGTGTAAATCATGAAGTCGAAGCCATCGACCCCGTAACCCAAAAATCCGGCCAACAACGTGCGCCGTTCACGCGCCGACGTCTCCTCAAGCCACATCGGCGCGGGCCGGATCCACTTCGATGCCCAGCCATGACAATGCACTGACCACGGCGAAACCCGCACCGATCAGGAATGCCGTGTGCCACAGGTGCTGTCCGGAGAAATGCGCCACGATCGGGATGCTGATGATGCCGCCCAAGTTGCCCCCGGTGTTCATGAAGCCGCAGACAGCCATGGTGTCGCCGCGACCGACAGCCATGCCGCCGCCCCAGAAGGAGCCCTCGGTCAATTCGACGCAGCCGAAGCATGCGGCGAGCGCCGCCACCGCCATGTAGGGGCTCGACGCACCGACGGCGAACAGCAGCAACAGTGCCGAGACCGGCAGCGCCAGCAGCGGCACCAGGCGATAACCCCAACGGTCGCCGAAGCGCCGGCACGCGATGCTGGTCACGAGCCCACCGATGCCCGCGCCCAAGGCGGCGGCGAGCGGCGGCGCGGTTGCCAGCCAGCCGCTCTCCAGCAATGAGAATCCGCGTTCTTGGACCAGGTACAAAAACACCCAGTTCGACAACAGATAGAAGGTGTAATTCATGCACATGTAGGAGATCGCGAGCAGCAGTACGTTCCGATCGCCCAGCAGCGCCAACAGCCGCCACACGGTAAGCGGGGATTGACCCTGCCCATCAGCTTTCACGTCATGATGCATGCCGATCTCGGCCAGTTCGGTCGACGACATCGCCGGATGCTCGCGCGGCGTATTGCGCCCGTACCAGGCCCACAAACCGATCAACAGCAGCGCCGGCAGACTGGTCCAGAAGAGCGCCGGCCGCCAGCCGAGCGTCGCCATCAGCGAGGCAATCAGCGGTGGCGTGAGCGCGGCTCCAAGACCTAAGCCCATGGTCTGGAGTCCTTGCACGAATGACCATCGATCCGGTGGAAACCACGCCTCGAAAACGCCGGAGGAAACCGGAAATATCGCGCCTTGAGAACAGCCGAGCATGGCCTGTACGCCGAGCAGCACGACGAACAAGGTCTGGCCGCTGAAGACCTCGGGCGCGAGGGGTGTCGCGATCGTGGCGAAAAAGGCTGCGAGGCCGATGATCACGAAGGTGATGCGGGCACCCACGCGTTGTCCGAACAGGCCGCCGGGCATTTGGAAAATCGCGTAACCCAACACGAATGCCTGTTCCAGCCAGCCGATCTGTTCCTGGGTCAATCCCAAGTCCGGCATCATGCTGGCGGCGGCCACGGTGATGGTTTTCTGCTGCATGTACGCGACGAAGCCGAACAAGAACAGGAAGGAGAAAATCCGCCAACGGATGCGCACTGCGGGCGCACGCAAGATCGACTGCATGGGAACCGCGATCACGCTTCACGCACCTTGGACGAAGGCACAGGGGCGGATTGCGCCACTTCGTTTTGCAGGTCGAGACAGATCTGTAATGCCTGTACGAACGAAGTCGCCGCATCGTCGGCACCGCGCAGGGCGGCCATGCTCGACGCCGGCTGCAGCAACACGCCCGGTAGAAACAACGTGACCAGACGGACATTAGGCAGGCGTCGCCGCACCGCCTCGACCAGCGTCTGGCTCGCATCACGTTCGGCGCCCGGAAGAGCGCTCACGATATAAACCACCGCCACATTGGCCGCGGAACTCTGCGGCGGCGGTGGCCCATTCATCTCTTCCACCGATATGTGTCGGGCATCGAATTTCTGGTCCCGCAGTATGCGCACCAGCAACTCGGTCGCCAGATCGTCGACGATCGATCCCAATCCCACGCACAGCATGATCGAGCCCGGCGGCACGTTCAAGGGCCCCTGCCACCGGCCGGTACGTTTTTCCCGTTCAGCACGCAGCTGGCGGCCCACGTTGGCCTGATCGAGCACCGACCCGCGATTGCGATGGCGGCGGGGGCCGCGGCCCCCGCCGCCGATGGCCTCGATCACGGCGATGATGGAATTGCGCACGCGCACCTGCTGCTCCGCAGTGATGGTCCCGGTGTCCAAATCGAGCCGGGCCAGATACAGCGCCGGCATCAGCACCACGTCGCAATACGTGGCGAAGGAATTGCGTTTGAGAAACGTTCGCGCACTCGCGATGATCTCGTCGGCATCAGCCGACAGCGCGCGCTGGTAGAAGCGCTGCGGCATGGTGAGCGCCTGCGTGTCGCCGAGCAGGATGTCGAGCAGGCTGAGCGCCTTGATGTGTCGTCCCGCCACCACCAAGCAGAGCGTGAACGGGGTCGACACGATCAATCCGATCGGCCCCCACAGCCAGCTCCAGAAGATTGCGGCGATCACCACCGACAGCGGCGACAGCCCGGTCGTGTGGCCGTACAATTGCGGCTCGACCAGCTGGCCGGCGGTCAGCTCCACGATCATGAACCAGCCGAGGGTCTCGATGGCGAGCGACCAGCCCGGATCGACTGCGGCGGCAAGCAGCGTCGCGAACAGCGCCGCGATCCACACGCCGACATACGGCACGAAACGCAGCACGGCCGCAAGTGCCGACCAGAGCAAGGCATGCGGCAACCCGAGGATCGCGAGGCCCACGGCGACGGCGCCGCCGACGGCCAGATTGACGGCGAACTGCGACACGAAGAAACGCGACAGCCGCTCGCCGGCATCGTTGAGTGCCAGCGTGGTGCGGCGGATGTCGGTACCTCCGGCAATGCGGATGAAACGGTCGCGCAGCGTTTCATGCTCGAGCAGCACGAACACGAGGACCACCAGCACGATGCCCGCGGTCTCCAACGGCACCCATAACGAGCCTAAGACCCGCTGCACCACCTGCAGGGGATTCGTCGGCGGATCGTGAATCTCGACCGGAATCGGCGTGCCGCCGACGTTGTTCTTGGCGGCCCGCTGCAGCGTCGGACGCTGCGCGATGATGCGTCCTGCCTGGCCGCTGAACGCGGTCATCTGGCTCGTCGTGAAATCGTTCACTGTCGCGATCTTGTCTTGGATGGTCTCTTCGTACTGCGGCAGGCTTGCGGCCATCCGCACCACCTGGACGCCGATGACGGCGGCGACTCCGCCGAATGCAAGTGCCAGCGTCAGAACGGCAAGCAGCACGGAAAAAGTCTGCCCGAGCTTGAGCCGCCGCAGCGTGCGCACCAGCGGCGCGATCAACAGGCTCAAGATGAGCGCGAGTGTGATCGGTATCAGCACGTCGCGCCCGAAATAAAGCAGCGCCAGAACCGTAGCCGTGGCGATGATGCCGCCGGCGCGATCTCTCAGGAATAAGGGCTCATCCATGCGGCATCATATCGCTACTCGCCCGCCGGCACCCCCGGATCGCGCTTTTTCGGCGTCTCCTTCGCATGCAGCCCCGCATCCTCCAGCAGCAGCTTGCGGACATAAAGGAAACGCACGGTTTCATACTCGAACGGCGAGCCGGTCGAATAGTACCTAAAGCTGATGTTGGCGCGCTGATCCACTGCATTGACGACGCCGACGCCATACGACTGGTCGCCGCGGTAGATATCCGCGAGATCGATGCCATAGTTGGTGGCGTAGTCGCCCAGCAATCCGACACCCTGGCGCAGCGTCGACGGACCGAACAGCGGAATGACAAGGTAAGGTCCGGGGTGCATGCCCCACTGGGCCAGCGTCGTGCCGAAACCCGTGGGCGATTGCGTGATGTTGAGCTTGGTCGCCACGTCGAACAGCCCGACGATGCCTATGGTGCTGTTGATCACGAAACGCCCGAGACTGCGCACGCCGTAGCCCAGCCGGCCCTGCAGCGTGTAGTTGATGATGCTGTCGACTTCGGACAGATTGCCGAACATGTTGTGCACGCCGCTGCGAATCGGCGACGGCAGCCATCGATATCCGTCCGCCGCCGGCAGGAAGATCGCCCGGTCGAAGCGCGCATTGAAGCGATAGCTGAAGCGGTTTAGCCGCTGCCAGGGATCATAGGTTTGTAGCGGCGGTGCATCGGCCGCGGTGAATGGCGGCGACACCGCAACATTTTGCCGCTCCGAGTTGACCGCGGCGCGCGCGGCCGCCGCGACCTCGGCAGCTTTCTTGATCGCCGCGGCATTGTCCGCGGCCGGCGTCTGCGGCGGCAGGCGGTGCATGTCGATGCCGTCGGTGGCACAACCGCATAGCAGCAAGAGGAGGCTCGAGGCCGCTGCAGCGCCCTTCATCGGGAGCCACCCGGCCAGTGTCCGGCCAGCATATCCAGCATGTCCGCCACCGGCTGACGTTCGCCGATGTTGCCGAGGTGCCCGCCATGATCGTAGACGACGATTCTCGAACCCAAAGTGGTCTTCAACCAGTCGAGTTCCGCGTGATCGAGGATCACATCGTTGCTGTTGGTCTGCGCGTAATAATCCGGATCGTTGCGCAACGCATCGGCGATGATGTCCAGCCGGTTGTCCGCGATCAGCGACTGCGGGGTGGAGTTGGGCCGGTGCTTCAGATAATACGGCGCGAACACGCGCGAAAAATAAGCCGAGAACGGCATGCCGCGCAGGACGCGCGCCGTCTCCTCTAGCGAGTCGCCCACCTTGGGCGGATGCCGCGGGTCGACCACCACGCCCGTGCCCGCGTACAGATCGCCGGCAAAGAACATGTTCATGAGATCGATGCGAAACACCAGTGCGATCGCCGCCTCGAGCTCGGTATCGGTCGTCAGCACATCGGCGGCGGCGCTCAACAGAAAGTTCTCGTCGATCTGCACCCGATCCGACGCGCGGTAGAGATTCGCGAGCTGCGCGAAGATTCTCTGATACAGCCGCTCGACGCCCACGTCGCCGTTGCCGATGCTGATCGCGAACAGTTCGTCGAGCCGCCCGACCGAGGCGAACAAGCTCACCGGCGGATTGATCATGACGACGCGATGGATGTTGAGCTTGTGCTCCCGCGCGTCGATGGACTTGACGATCGCGGCATTGGCGCCGCCCAGACTGTAGCCGAGCACGTCCACGTCGGTGATCTTCACCTTGTGCGGCAGGTGACTGACGATGCGCTGCATGGCTGCGTACAGATCGGCGCCATCCTGCCTGAGGTCGCCGGCCACTCCGGTGCTCGAGGTCGACACGATGAAACCCGGGAAGGTCGGTGACGGCATGGTCAGCACGTGATAGCCGGCACCGTAGAGCACCGCGCGCAAGGTCGACAATTCGCTGGTGTTGCCGTCACCGCCGGTCCCTGAAATGACGATGGCCAGCGGCGCCGGATGATCCTGGGCGGAGAACCAGACTTCGAGCTTCTTGTCGAACCAGAAGACCGCGGGCACCGGCAGCGCCCAGGGCATGGTGGCGTCGATCTCGATCAGCGGCACTTTGTCCGGCAGCTGAGCGATGTTCTGCGGCGGCGTGCCGAACACCGTCGACTTGAGGCCCGCCGAATCCGCGAGACCGGTGGCCGGACCATTGACCGTCGGGGCGGTGATGGGCGGAGCATCCTCGGCGACACTCGCGGTGGCGCAGGCCACAATCGACAGCGCGGCGGCGATGCAGGCCGCCCTCATGTTTTGAAAGAAATACACTCTGAACACCTTCGAAGCAGCTCGCCGCAGCTCGTTTTATAACGCATTAACGCCCGGTCGGTCGATCGCGCTTTCGAAGTCCGCCGCGGCTTTGTCGATGCCCGCCGCCGCCGCCTCGATCACCTGCGAGACCTGCGGTACCTGCCCTTCGGCTTCGCGCCATTTCTTCTGATCCATGTACTCGCGTACCGCGGCAATGGGCTTGGCACCGTAGCCGGTGTAGGCACCGGGGGCATAAATCTGATTCTTGAACCAGGGGCGCTCCGGCAGGCCGCGCTGATTGAGGAACAGGCGTGACACTTTGAGCAGGTCTGCATTGATCGTGGCCAGCGACGCCGCCGGCAGCGCGGGCGAACCCTTCGACTTGTAACCGGCAAGCGCTGCGGAAAATCTTTCGGAGCTTTTCGACAACAGGTCGATCGCGTTCTTCATCGGGGCAAAATTGATGTAGGGAGGTACGATCTCCGCCGGCGGCGGCAACAGCGGGCGCCGTGGATCGTTGGTTGCCACAAAGACGCCCTCCTTCAACTCGAGATTGCGCTCGGTGAACTCGTCCTGTTTGTCCTTCAGCAGCTTCTCGAGTTCGGATTCGTACTTGGCAATGGCCTCGGCCTGCGGCGCGTAATCCACCGGCATGAGGTCCGCGTCGGCCAGACGCATGATCGCCGTGCCCGCGGTCTGCGACAGCGCACGCCCGTAGGCAAAATCGGTGTCGACGAAATGCGTGTACCAATAAAAATCATCGTAGATCGAGTGATACTGGTCGCCGTCCTCCTCGTCGGCGAACGACAAATCCAGGGTGGAGATGCCGGCGAAATCCTGGAAGGCCGTGAAGTCCGAGCCGTCGCCCAGCGCCTCGAGGTTCAGATCGCTGCGCTTGCGCAGATCGGCGCGCTCCTCGGTGTCCTTGGCCCTGGCGATCGCCACCAGGTGCGACCGGGCAAACACCGACATCTTCGTCTCCGGATCCTGCACCGCGCGGGCCACCCCGCTCACGAAATTCTGCAGGTCCTGCGTACCGCCGGCGGACAGGTAACCGCGATCGTTGCCATCCGAATTGACATACGCGATCGCGTGTTTTTGCAGTTCCGTCAGGTGCGTTTCCACCCATTCGACCGAGCCTAAGAGCCCCGGTTCTTCGCCGTCCCATGCGCAGTAAATGATGGTGCGCGCCGGTACCCAACCGCGCCGGTGCAATTGACCCATGACCCGCGCCTCTTCGAGCATGGCCGCCTGTCCGGAGATCGGATCCTCGGCGCCGTTCACCCAGGCATCGTGATGATTGCCGCGGATCACCCATTGGTCGGCGGCAACCGCGCCCTTGAGTGTGGCGATCACGTCGTAAATCGGTTTGATATCCCAGTTGGAGGCGACCTTGAGGTGCACCTTCGCCGGTCCCGGACCCACGTGGTAGGTGACCGACAAAGCACCGCGCCAGGCCTCGGGAGCCACCGGTCCCTGCAACGCCGACAGCAACGGCAGGGCGTCGGCATAGGAAATCGGCAGCACCGGAATCTTGGTGAGCGTCTTCGCATCCTTCAATGCCAGGCGTTTGGCCCCCGCGGTCGCGCCCACGCCGGGTGTCAGCGGATCGCCGGGATAATCTGTGTCCATCACGCTGCCGCGCTGTACGCCGCCGCCCGGCCGCCAGCCGCCGTCCGGGTAGCTGTCGCCCTTGAAGTAGCCGTCGCCGCTCGGGTCGGAGTAGATGATGCAGCCGATGGCGCCGTGTTCGGCGGCCACCTTGGGTTTGATGCCCCGCCAGCTCTGGCCATAGCGCGCGATGACGATCGCACCCTTTACCGAAATCCCGAGCCGGTCGAGTTCCTCATAGTCTTCGCGGCTGCCGTAATTGACGTACACCAGCGGCGCGGTCACTTCCCCGTCGGCGGAATAGGCGTTATACGTGGGCAGTTGTTCATCCGTCTGGGCGGAGGTGGGATCGAATGCGATGACCGGCTCCTTGAGCGTGGCGTGAAACCCGGTGGGCTGCAGCATTTCCAGCACCCGCACCTTCGGCGTCGGAAACAGCACGTCGAAGGTCTCGATCTTCGCGTCGTAGCCCCAGGATTTGAATTGCGCGAGGAGCCATTCCGCATTGTCTTTGTCATAGGGGGAACCGACGTGGTG
>Ga0116228_10005814_pt1 | contig 11016 bp, 8 predicted proteins | sample S1TSphfallax_2_FD_89694 | JGI IMG/M metagenome (GOLD analysis project Ga0116228, IMG submission 89694) | Host-associated microbial communities from peat moss isolated from Minnesota, USA - S1T2_Fc - Sphagnum fallax MG | ecosystem: Host-associated > Plants > Peat moss > Unclassified | place: USA... | reverse complement strand
TATATGCTAAAAGATGATTCAAACAAAACTTTATTTTGATAACATATGAAAACAAAAGTTATGACAAGAAAACATACCCAAAATTGGTGTCGAACAAACTGAAGGTAATGGGAGGTCCTACCCTTATTTATAATAATAATGAACTAGGAATTAATTAAGAGTTAACGATGAAGCAAGTGATGGGTGATGGTGGTGTTCGTGATAGTAATGGACTTTTGAAGTTGAAAATTGTGGATTGGTTACTGTTTGGGCTTTTATATACATGCATTTCTGTGTATGAATTTTATTTGGGATATATTATAGGGACTCAATATATGATATGTTAATATATACATACATACATGTGCAAAAACTTAGAAAAAAATTCACCAAAAAAGGTTATGGATTTTTGAATGGTCTACAATTAGCCATATTTTCATAAGTCCATATCATAATCATTTTTGGCTGGATTTTAACTTTTATTTTTTGAACATGTATATTAGAGAATTTTTTAGAATGTCTTATTTTCATATGGGATTTTTAGTTCATTAACCACCAAATAATTCCCCACTAAATTAATGACATCAAAATAAATTACCATTTTAACATTAATGTATGGGCTTTTAGGGAGTGGAACATCCACCAAAAATGAGCCACCTTAAAGTGCATACACCCATGAGCCAATCAAAAAGCTTGTCCCCAACAAAATAAGTAGGATCCTACGTACCTACTTAGCCTATGCTAGCTAGCCTATTCTATCCTACCTAATCCTAGAATAGGTCATCTATTATAATTTAACCTAAGATAGATTATAATAAGTAATTATTATAATTATAATATATATTTTTTGAACAAATGGAAAATCACCACATGTTTTATGGCCATTGGCTCTTTAAATTACCACATAGTTAAATCCTAACCACCCATCAATGTCACATTTGGTAGCATGCGATTATCCCAAATGTAGTTGCAAATGTAGTCGCAAACTGGGGTTCCACATCATACTAATGATCATCCATGGCAATGGATGAATTTTTTTGGCCTAGTTGTAAGGTTTACAACTACACTTTCAACTTCATGGCCATGTCATGTATTTTTTTTATTAACTATCTTATGGCACTTGTTTAAGCCAATTAGGCTATTTTCAGTTGCATGTGTCCATTACAACTATAAATGAGTCGGAAACTCAATCATTGATTTTCAAATTTCTTCTAATGAGATCACAAAAGCCAAACATGAAATAAAACTAATACTTAGTGGTCACTGGTGAGTGAAAATGGAAGACTCAAAAGGATTTGAATGATTCAAAAAATTTCCAAAGTAAAAGAGCAATCATGAAATATTGATCATTTTAGATAAATTTTTATTGAATAAATAAAACCTTAGATTATTTCATACAAAGAAAAAACTCAAAAACTTGCATTACAAGTTTGAAAAGCCCAATGAAATCATCCTTTGCTAGCATACTATTACTAGCATAATTAAAATAATTGTGATTTTAGAACATTTAGATAAACAACTATATTAGCACCCTCTTGAAATAGAAATCCAATTGGAAAACATCACTTTCTACCCTTTAGAGCTCCAAACATTGTCCTGCAATCTACAAACAATAATTCAAACCAATTGTAAGCAAAACCAAATAATTGGATAAGTAAAGATAATTGAAGGGTGAACAACAAAAACACAATAAATTAATTTGCATGAAGTATCAAAATAGTTTATACCTAACTTAGGAAGTTGAGTAATGCCATTCTTCGCATTATCACTTTTCATATATTACATGAACCAAAAATAATTCAAGAAAGAAGATGTCAAATGGGGCTTTGAATATTTGACAATGATTTCATAATGGACATTAATTGTCCTCATCAATGGCAATTCAACCAATGTTGGCCACAAATGAAATGCAAGGTCCAACCATTGGACCTTGTTATTTAACAACTTCTATTTTCTAGAAGACTTAATGAAGAGACCATTGCATTTGGAATTTTGAAGGGCCTTGCTTGGCGAGCAAACCCATCCTTGGGTGGTACCACTAGGAACCACTTTCAAGGAATGGTTAAGGAATTAAAAACAACCAAATCATTTTCTTGGGCCATTTTCATTAAATGTTTTCACAACTATAAATTATTATTATTTCATCTTTATCCATTGCATGTTCTAATATATGGGTTGAAGTTTATTTGGGAATTTTTCAAAAAATAAAAATTATATTCCTAGTTAAAATGGCCCTTAAAACATTTAATAACATCAACTTTGGAAATTCATAAATAAATTAAGGTTAATCAATTAATTTCTAAAATAATAATAAAAAAATAAAATGACTTCCAAATTACCTTAGGAAAAAAATTCACATGAAAATTCTCAAATCATGTTTCACATTTGTGTTATTAGCAAGGAACGAAAAAAACCAACGTTACATTCTTGAAACTTTTTCCAAATGCAATGATTAGGAACATCAAAATACACAATATTTTTGATATTATTGAGATTTCAAAATCTATGGAATGTATTCATAAAAAAAAGTTATGAAAATGTTCATTTAAGTGTTTTTTATGATTTTTAAAAGTTTGATGGGTCTAGGAAAATCAAGGTGTGATGTTCTTAGTGGTACCACCCAAGGATGGCTTACCCTGACTCATCATTAATGAACAATGTTTGGTCTTCTATTTCATAGGGTGGCTTTCGATATACAAAAATACACATGATTCAAATCCTTAAGATAATAATATGTTATTGCAGTGAATTAACCCAAGGTTCCAAGGTGCATTGTTCTCATCCCCAAATCTTAAAAAATTGATCAATAAATGTTTGTGGCACTAACAAAGGAAGAACCTACATCACATCTTCCAACAACATACAAGATGAAATCATAATATAAAATTTTATCAACATTTGAAAAAGAAAATGTTGCACTTTAACTTTCAATTTTAATTTCAATATTGTTCCCTTTCACATGATGATTGCCTTCCAAAATAACACATTTTAGAAAGTAACACATCAAAGCATTCGTGCACTGAAAGTCAACAAGTTTTTGGGGTGGAAGATGATATGATCGAAAATGCTTATGTTGACCTTAGATGGATGGAGATGGATATAAATAAGAAACTTACAAAAACTAAAAAATGTTAGTCCAATTGAAAATTTACAGAAATTGAATTGATATCCAAAACATGGAAACATAATTTTGAATGTTTGGATTGAGCATCCATAGATAATTAAAGAAATTTGTTAATCACATGGATTCAAAACACATGAACTACCACTTGGTGGCCATTAGGTAGATTCAAATATATAAAGTTTAAAGTATAATAGAAAACACCTAGCAGCCACCAGTTGGTTGCATGGAGGAAAATAGGGCAAGAATTAATGTGAAATTCAACTTAGGGGCCACTAGGCCAAAAGTAAATGTCTTGAAAACAAAGGTTAGATGTAACATTCACAATAATAAAATTTGAAGATTTGAAAGGAAATAGTTCAATTATTCAAACAATCAAATTAGGATGAACAATTAATAAAATATTTTTTGTTTTATTTTCAATTTTGCATTGTTACAAAATGAAGGATTGTAACCATTATTGCATTTCAAAAATAACATTTTAAATTGTTTAGGATCATTACAATTTATACATATAATCCTACCAAATGGATTATGTTATATATGTGTGGAAACACCATATATGGATAAATGAAAGGATTCTAAGTAATGGAAAAGAATCCCCAACAAATAATTATCCTCCCCTTAAAGGTTGTCAAAAGACTCCAAAAAACTTGCACTATATGGCTTGTTAAACATGCTTTTGTATGGGGTATCATTTATAGGCAAGGTTCTGCTAACGTGAGTGTAACAATACGTAGAAAAGAAAACATAAAGATTTTTATGGGAAATTGGCTTATTAGGTTTATCTAATTTAGGAAATGTGGATTTTGCATGTAAATTTTTTGATCAAACACTCTAGAAAGATTGATGAAGATTTGTGTTTCATGCTAGATTTGATCCAAATAATTATAAATATTGTGATGTTGGATTGTGAACCAAATATACACATGGAATTGTGATGCACATCTTTTTAAGAATTCTTTTAATCTAGGCCTAAAAACGATGGTGCAAGGTGGAGCTCTTTGATATCCAACCTTATCAAAGTGTTTTGTGACAAAAACTTTGTTCCTATAAAAAATTACATGCAATGGATTCCCCTCCAATGAAGGCAAACAAGGCACTAGGGAGTCCAATCTTGAAATCTATGGCATCTCATGCACCTCTATTCACCAAAAGCTTACAAATTTGGCAACTCCACTTCTTTTACCTTTCTAGGAAAAGGCACATTGATTACCTAAAACGACAAACAAAGAGGAATTGGGAAAGTCTAAAAATTAAAGTACCACATAAATTAAGGAGATGAAAAGATCCAAGAAATGATTTCAAGAATAAATCAAAAGGGAAAATTATTTGTCATCTCCCAAATTCCAAGGTTCACTTTAGGAATTGTTCAATTTAAACCCACATATGTACCCAAGACCTTGGATACAAGGCTTGAGGGATTCTTGGTTGGATTCTTGCAAAACGATTCACATCTAACTTTTTCAACCAACAATGCACATCCATCCAACTATCAAAGGAAGAACTTAAGTGTTCTGTCGTAGTTGTGTCTAAATTTGGAATGTCCCTACAAAAGAACACAATCACTTTTGAAGTTCCAAAAAACAAAGCGCTTCTGGATTTCTTTGCAAGAACATAATACAAACACTAAAATCATAGACCTAAACAATAAATCTCACAGCTTTGAGCACTCTAATAGTGAAGTCAAACTTTGTTATAAGAAGAACAAATAATAGAATTTTCTACAAGAAAAATAAAAAACACAACCTTATGTGGCTTTCAAGACTTCAAAGAGAATTCTAAAATGGTAGAACCACTAATGCCTTACTTAGCGCCTTTTTTCTTTCCACATTGTTGACATCATATGATGTCATCATTTTAAAGTTTTATGATTAAACCACAATTAATAAGGTATTAGTGTTCGGTCAAAGGTCATTTTTTTTCAATTTTTTTTTTCCTCACATTAATGTTAATTTTTTGCATTTAATTCATACTAATACAAACATTATTTTTTACAAAAAATATCTTCAAAATATTATTATTCATTAATATTATCATTGAAATAACATTTTAAACTAGATCGATTTCTTGTGATTATTATAAATGTAATTTTACCAATGTCCAAATGGGGTTCAATTTTGAAAGTCCCTTCAACCATGAAACCTTACTTAGTAGTGACATTACAAACTAATGTCTAACCATTTTTCAACCCTAAATTCTACAAAGGAATCTCAAGGTTTTCAAAACCAAGTTTGTGTAATCATTGCAGTTGTTTCACTATAATAACCTAATTCACCAAACCCACATGGCTTATCATGCCAATTTTTAGGGTTATGTTGTAGTTAATAAAAAATAATTTGGTTCATATGAGACTTATTCATGGAATTTCATAAATTTTGAAAAAAGTTAAATAACTATTATATATATGCAATTTTCTTGGTATAGTTAAGGTGTTTTGTTTTAAATATAATATTGGTATAATGATACAGTTACCAGGGTAAGAATAAATTTATTGGTGTTTTGGTTTGGGTATTTTGGGGAAGGAATATTTATTAATATGTTAATTGTTGAAATTTTTTCCAGAGTGTAGTTGCATGAAATGTGATAATATATACTTGGATTTTTTTCAATCAATCCCAAATGTGATATTTGTTGCATATTACATTTATATTATAAAAATAATAATGTCATGATGAACTATGGACTATTTGTTGCACGATAATAAATTTTGCATATTTTTAGAACAAATTTTCAACATTTTGAACATTATACCCTACAATGTGAATTAGGTGTTGAAGTGTATATTTTGAGAAAAATCCAATGATTTTTTTTCGTAAAAACATGTTGAACATATTAGTTTATTGTTCCCATTATTGCATCTTAAATGTGTCAAACAAAAAGGTGGAGTTGTAAGTGGTAATATTGAAAGTTTTCAAAGTGTTTGATCCTTGTATGGAATGAGAATATTATTGAAAATTTCTAGTTATGGGTGTTATTGGTATGACATTCTTAGGTAGACTATTCACATGAAATATATCTTGTAATTATTTTAAATTGTTATCAAAAACTTAAAATTTCGAATTATATAATTGATAATTAATTATTTAGATCAATTACTTGATTTAATTAACCAATGAGGTAGTAACCTAAATTAATTAGTTTAATTCAAATAATTAGACTATTAGTTTAAAAAAAAAGTTAATTAACTATTGTAATTAACCAAATAAAAAATAATTTGAAACAATCAAACTAATTATTTAATTTGTTAATTAATTACTTGAAATAAATATTATTTTGATTTCAGATAATTTATTATCAAATGATTAATAATCTAGATTCATATAATAAACCATTTCATTATGAAGAAATTATATCCATTACAACTTGTTTCTTACAACTACAAAATGTTCAATAAAAGTAAATTAAAATTAAAAAGTGTCCAATGGAACTAGATTACAACTAAATAGCCTAATTATGATGGACATGATTTTTTCATCTTTTTATCATTATACATATATGTAATTTTATTTGAATTAACTAAAATTTAAAAAATTATTTGAATCAAAAAATTAATTAATAGTTAATTATTCAATTTATCAATTGGCCAGAAACACTATCAAAAGAATCATTCAAGTGAGTGAACATTCCTTAAAAGTACATTTGTGTATGTTTGAAAAATCACAAATGAAACATAATAGTTTAGATTGTCATAAATTATTTTGAAATGTTTTCCATTAATTACAAAGTTTACATGTTCAAAGCTTGACATAAATCAATTTTTTTTTGCATGTTTAAAGCACTTAAACCTCGAAAGTGCACAATTTTTGTTTTTTTCAAATGTTTTTTTTTTCCAAATGTGTACCAATCCTTTTAAGATTTGGAGAGAATTTTAACATTGATGATTAGAAGGGCAAAAAGACTTGAACTGATGAAATTTTCTTTTAGTAATCAATTAGAGTACATTTGATTTTAAAATGCATTTGACCTTAAAAATTATGGATTTTGAAAATGTGCTTTCAACAAATGTTGTTCATGTTCATGTGATAGAAGGCATGAATGCATAATATACATGATATAAAATCAATTTGTAGTAAAAAATATATTTATATATAAAATGCAATGTTAGAAAGGGTACCCAAAATACAAATCTTAAGGTTATAAAGCAACATAAGAACAACAAGTGCCATTTGTAATATTTGGAAAATGACTTTTACCTTGGCACCCCTAACTCCTTTGACCATGTTTTCATCCAATTAATTCAAAATAATGAAGTAATTAATTAATTATTGACAAATAATTCATTACTAGAAATTAAAAATTAAATATAAATTTGGGTAGAAAGGATCAAGGTATAATAATCATATCCATATGGACACTTGAAACTTGAAATGAATTCTTAATATAATGTACACACTATTTTTAGTTTCACATTTAAATTAATTATATGTATCCATAGAACTAATTTGTTAGTTTATTTATATAATTAATGAATTTCTGGTAATTATTGATAAAATAATGACTAATATCTTAATTAATCAATTTAATTCATTATCAAATATCCCCAACTCATCTACATATTTATTTGATAATTTATTATTTGATTTCATTGAATAATTTTCTTCCTATACATGAATCATATTATTTAGATTAATAGTGAATTATTTAGGATAATTGATAAGTTCGTAATACTTAAATGTATTAAAAAAAGTTAAAATTTAATAGTCAAATTATTGTAACAATAAGTTTTTATAAAATATTACATATGAATTGGTATCCTTATTAAGTTATAAATTGTTGCACATTGATAGTCACAACCTAGTTGAATATTAATAATTCAATAGTGGTGCATTATTAGCCCTACTAATTGCACAAGAGTTATATACAAGTTATTTTTTGAACAATGTTAATATCTATTTCAATGTTTTAAGAAAAAAATGCACACTTGATTCAATTTTGAAAAGGAAATTTGGTTCACATTTGATTATATATTATATTATGAAAGAAAATATTCAAAGAAAAAAAAATATATATATTACTGCATGTGTTTTAAAAATGTGAGAAGAATTTTGACTTAACATGATTCATTAATTTAAATTCATCAAAGTTTTATCATTGAAACACGTAATGGAATTTTTACTTCTAAAAACATAAATATTGACAATCCACATTATTATGGGCACAAAATTAGTTATCAAATATAATAATTAAAATGAATTTGTGTCCTCTAAATATCCTCGTTGATTTTGTTTTGACAATGCCAGATGGTTGATTATTTAAGGTGAATCATGGTAAATTTTTGCAATATTGAAAAATAATAATACAAATTTTATATATCCCAAAAAGTGGAATGACTACTTGATGTTTTGATTTCGAAAGTAAACTTACATTTTAAAAATTGAAATGTAAAATAAAAAGTTTCACATAGGTCATTGGTTTTGAATCACCAAAACCTTCCATATTTGCAAAAGGAATTAATCCATGAGTGCTTATAAAAAGGTCAAAATGTAGTCCCCCAGCAAATTTATTATCTTCATGAAGGCAATGTCAAAATAATCAAATTCAAATTAGTCCTATTTGTAAAAGAACTATTATCACTCACTTAATACCTTACTACAACTACTTAGATATTATGTAGTAAGTAGTAATCTATTGCAACCCTAGCCTTGGGCTTGTGACCAAGGCAAGGGCTTGCAAAGGTGCGAGCCAAGAGTGAAGCCCGGGAATCACATTTCATACTTTCGAGAATGTAGGAGAGTGAAGGAATGAACCCCCACACTCCCAAGTGAACTCCCATTTTAGGAATTGGAATCCTGATGGACTCCAAAATCTTTAGACGACAATTGTAGGGGCCAAAATGCATTGAATTGAAGAGTTTTTTATATCATTGAAATTTTCTTGGAACTCAAATGTCTAAAATGAACTTGCATGATCCATTTGAATACTTAAAACATAAGTTATGGCCAAAAGAAAGGCCGGGAGTCAAACTGCCAATTTGACTCCCGGCCACTAAAAGTTAAAAATCATCCTGATTTATGTGCGTGCAAGTGGCGTGCCACATACCGTTGAAAAGATCTTGACAAGGGCTACAACTTTGCTTTAGACCTCATCTAAATCGAATGTTTGAAAAAGAAGTTATGGGCCTCCAAAGTTGCAAGAGTCTCAATTTCGAGAATTTTGAAATTCCAACTTGGGAATCCTAGGACAAAATGACATTTGGGTGCTGGCCCCATGGCTAGGCATAGAGTGAACCCTGGAGAGGGGCAGGAGGCAACAGCCCCATCAATCATTAGAAAAATTCAAATAGTACAAAGGGGGAAGGAAATGCCACCCGATGGTGGCATAGTCCTTCTCGAGAATGTTCAAATGAAGCCATTCCTTTCTAAAAGCTAACTCGATACTAGTTTGGATGTTGGGATCCTTGGTGGGGTGGTGAGATCTAATGGCCTTCCAAGTGGCCATACCGACCTCAACGGTGGCGACCTAGGCCTGAAGGAAAACCTTTTTGAGAGAATACTGGTCACTAAAGTGCCTTCGGCACCTCTCGGACCAAAGGTAGTAGAGGAGAAAGTTACGGAGGATGTCTAGGGGTTGTCTAGGGTAGGTGAAACCGCCAGTGTGGTACGTGAGGAGCCCGGGGGGGTCGTCTTTTCGCTCGGTGGCGGCCTCCCTAAGAAGGACGAATGGCCAGGTGATGGCGATGTCCTCAGGCGCTTTCCATTTGGCCCATATTTTCTTGTAAGCTTCCCAGGCACGTTATGCCATGGGGCACTCAAGCAAGCAGTGTTGTGGCAATTCCTCGGCTCCTGAGTCGCAAACTTTGCAGTGTGGGGGGATCCCCATGAGTTGGAGCCAGGTGCCCACCGGAAGGCCCTGATTGAAGGTCAACCAGATTAGCGTGCCCACCTTCCTTGGGCGAGTGTTATGCCAAATTTTCGCGATCACCTGTGAGGTTGTGGAGTTCTAGAGGTTGAGTCTTTGTATGAAGGCGAGCATGTTCGGGGTGTGTGTCATTTTTCGGGCGTTTTTGTAACCCCTTTTAGCGATGTAGCCAAAGAACGGGGCGTCCCCAAGTGGTGGGGAGGTTTGCCAGTGCCAGTCCCCTAGGTCCCATGGGAGATCTTGGATGAACCTTGTTTCAAACATCCAGTAGAAAGAGGGCTTCTTACCTGGTGTCGGCGGATCCTTGGCAACTTTGAGAGTTGTCCCAAATCTTTCTTGGGAGAGGACTCTGACTGGGTGGTAGTTTGCCATGGAGAGAGTAAGAACTTGGTGAGTCGTGGCTTGGATGCGGCCATTGGGCGCGATTTTCTTGAATTCTATCACGTTGGCTTTGCCTCGGGCGGATTGGAGCACAAAGTAGACCCAATCGAGTGGGGTGCTCGAGTTGGGGGTTGGGTTGTTGATCCAATCGCCTGCTTGTATGTGCTTGCTTGTATGTGGCTGGTGTACTCATCCGGGCACCAGGGGATGCTGGCGGTGATGACGTCCTTGCATCTTTTGTTTGAGGTGTGTTAGCTCACCCCCAGTTCAAAGAGGCTTTTCCATTTGTTGTCTTCTGAGTTCCACAAGTCCTTGACCCGAGAGCATCCGGAGCGCGCGAATGCGTAGCCTTCTCTTAGGCCGCCTATTCCAAACGAGGTGCCGCTTGTGTTGAGGATTGACGGATTGCTGAAGAGGAGTTGCCTGAGGGTTTCGGTCGCGTTGGTTGGGTCTACTTTGGTCAGACCCGGCCTCACATTTAGCTAGGCTCCAACTATGCTTTTCCACATAGAGCACTGGATCCTCTTAAGTTTGGGTGCAGCAAAGAGCCAGTTGATGTCGGGGGTGTTGGTGTCGCAACCCTACTTTGGCCAAGTGTGGGGGTGAAGCCCAACACTTGGAAAAGTTGGGATTTGGAGTCCTCTGGGACTCCCGAATGTTCAGAGCTCGACAGC
>Ga0116228_10005813_pt1 | contig 11016 bp, 9 predicted proteins | sample S1TSphfallax_2_FD_89694 | JGI IMG/M metagenome (GOLD analysis project Ga0116228, IMG submission 89694) | Host-associated microbial communities from peat moss isolated from Minnesota, USA - S1T2_Fc - Sphagnum fallax MG | ecosystem: Host-associated > Plants > Peat moss > Unclassified | place: USA... | reverse complement strand
TTTTACATTTGCAGAACCCTTGAGGCCTTTGCTACAATACAATGCTTTGGTGTGCTGACAATGCAGTAGAGAGAACTATGCAAGTCAAAATTGTAGAAAGTGCAAACTTATGTAAACCTGAAATTACTATGTTTTTGGTTTAGTGCTGTTTGTCAAGAAAGGGAGATATTACTTACAAACAAATAGCTTAACTTTTTTGTTTTATATTGCAGATTGTGAATGTACTCTACCCTAGTACCTAGTCCGGTTACGCACTGATTAATTATTTTTGGAATTTCCAAGAATTCTGAAAAATATTTTCTTGTCATGAAAAAAATCCGAAAGAAACTCTCAAGCACTAACTTCATAATTTAGTATAGTACTACAGTCATAGAATAGGCCTTGGCTGAAACGTGTGCGAGATGAACTTTGTGATTTCATACATTATAGTGTAAATTGTGTGCTATTTACTGTGGTATGTACTACAGTAATGTCAATTATTCCAAATATTTGAGTGTAATTGACACAAGGATTATACAAGGAATATTGATATTAGTATAATATATACCACAATATACATCACATATTTTACACTATACTGAATGTAATTGCAAAGTTTACTGCAAATGTGTGACATGTCAAAGCCTATTGTCCTAGGAAAAACTACCATGGTACTTGGGTAGGTTTGGCATGAACTAAATTATTTTTAAGTTTGTCAAAATTGGAAAATTTGGGAGCAAATGTGTCAATTTTTTGGAAAAAAATAGTAAAAAAGGAACACCCAACCACTGATTGAATACACTTGAAAGTTTCATTACCCAAACTCAAACCTGCACACCTCAAACACAAACATTCAATTGTGAGACATAATAAAAACATAAATAGACAGCACAGCTGGGACAGTGCTTGCTGTCCTATTAATAATATTCATATGCCAAAATCCTCAGAAACTCAAAATCCAGCTGCTCAAGTCCAAGAGTCAAAATAAGTAACTTATTGGGCAGGGAATTGCTGTAGCTGCCCAGGTATTCTGTTGCAGCAAAGCAACTGCTTTCAGTTGTAGTTGCTGAGAATTCAATTAGTTTGATCAGTTGATTTGTAATTCTGTTCATTTGCACACAAAAGTGCAATTTTGCCTGTTTGCAGTTTATACGAAGGATTTTGCTGGCATGGCAGAATCATCAGTGTAATGCCAAAGAAATGGTGGCTGTGGAAACAGTACATAATTTATTGAGAATTTGTAGTTTATCATCAGTCCAGTTAAAATTTGATCGATCTGTGCAGTGTGTTTATTTCCCCATCTTTTATTGTGGGACTACAGAAAAAGCCCTCTCCCTTTTGCAATCCCCTTGCATCCAAATACAAGTGCAATAAGCAAACGAACTTGTTTAAATCTACCCCGTGGAATTTGGTCAATATAAATAGGTTTTGAGTAAGCTTGTGACATTGGAATTTGGTCCCTGATCCACTTGGTGCAATGTGCAATGTGGGATGTTTACTTTGTCCTACAAAATCAGGAACGCAAAAAGCTGATGTGTTATGCCCTTTTTGTTCCATATTAGGTTAGGTCTATGTGATTTACAACTTAATCTTTTTAGTGTTTTCATTCAGAAATATCACGCTCATTCCTTAAAAGAGAGGGAGGGATATTATGCCTACTCATAGGTGTAAGATAAGTAGGCATAATCCTTGACACTCTTATGGAGTAGGCATAAGAAATCTCCCCCTCCTATGCCTCACAATCTATGTATGTTCAGGTTCATAATAACCACCAGTTCATGTTTTCCAATGGGTAAAGCCAATGGGGTGGGGGACATTCTCAAAATGTGTGTCCGAACTCAACTATCGCCTCATTCTAGGCCCTTATTTTGAGAATTGCCCCCACCTTCCAGCTTTACTCTAAGCATAAGATGATTAGTTTTGAAGAGGCAGTATTGAAGAGGGAAAGAACACCAAATAAAGAAGCACAATAGTCACATGAGCCCAACGATTTATGTCAGAAATCTCTTGGGTGACGATTTATAAGGGATAAAAAAGATTAGCTGTTTATGATACCCATGATATTGTCCATTGGTTATGGCAATTGGAAATAATGATATATGGTGGTGTGGATCAAGATGTGATGTTTTGTACCCATCCCTAGATTGCCATCAAGGGTGATAGGAACCTACTCAAAACCTAAATGGGTTACCTAACCATGCTAGACAAAATTTGCATCATTTTTCATGATTTTGTGTGAGGACAAAGCCATTACATGGTCAGGCACTTGTTTTGATACCCTCTTTACTGACAATCCCATCATCCTTCTTCAACATGCCAACCTTCAAAAACAAGATTAATGAGCCTGATTTATTCCACTGAGGCTCATAATCTTTTGCCTGTCTTGGGTGGAACTCAATTTGTGATGTGATGGAAAAACAGTTCATGGTAAAACAACTTTGTACTGTGAAAATCTGAGATAGTTTTTTTCTTTTTTAAACAAAAAGTCCTTTTGTCACATGATATCCAAATGTTTTGAAACCAAAAATAGACAATCAAAGAAAAATTGAAATCATTAATGATCAGAAAAATTGTACATATGTAACAATTTAGTTACAGCAACTCAACTGAAAGAATCAAACAAACATTGGAGGGGAAAATAAAAAGCTTCCCAAAATTAAAACATCTTGGCTTCAAAAGAAAAGGATACTATGTGATTGAAACCAAGCCTTCTAGATCATGCAATTCGAGTGGACCCATATAGACATTTTAGATACAAGAGTCCAAATGGTACCTAAACATGGTTGGTAGGAAGGAAAGATTATATACCTATGTGCAAGAATTCACACAAAACAATCAACCTCCACCACAACCACCACCTCCACAGCCACCACCACCACAACCACCTCCACCACGGTCAAAACCATCAAGAGCTTCTCCTAGAAGGAGGCCTCCTGCAGCACCACCCAACAAGCCAGCTCCAAGTCCCAGCCCAGAACCACCACCAAAACCACTTCCAGAAGGTCTTTGTACTTGTTGAACATAGACTGGTGCTTGTGGATAATAAGCTGGAGGAGGAGGAGCATAGTACTGAGGTGGTGGATATTGTCCAGCTGCAGCAAATTGTGGTGGATACTGCAATCCTTGAGCATACTGTGCCGCTGGATATTGCACCGATGGTGGATATAATTGTTGGTATTGCAAGTTGCCTGTTTGCTGTTGTTTATATCCGACTGCTGGATAAGCAGCAGCTGCTGCTGTTGTTGTTCTTGTTGGTGCAGCAGCTCCATACTGTGTTGCAGCGACTTGAGGTGCAGCTCTCGAATTTTCCAATTTCATCGATATATTCAACACACCTTTGATCTTCCCTGATGGACGTCGAACCTGCACACATGGATACGCCAAGATCTCTCACAATTAGCGCAAAGTAAATGCAAAAGAGTTCTACATTTTCTGCTGATCGGAGCACTATGGGTGGACGACAGTCTTGCTGCAAGTCTGTACCTGAAATGACATGTATTTTGGTTGGTTTGGCCTGGTTTTGTCAGCATCCCGTGCAATCGCTTGCGACAGCGGCACAGTAACCGAGCCAATCTGTGTATTGGAAATGGAACCTTTGTTGAGGATTTCGATAGTCATCACCCCATTCCCTTGATCGATCAGACGCTGCTCACATAGGACCTTCACAACGGCATTCCAAGAGGGGTTAACACCCCCGTGAGTCGCCACTGGAGTCGTCGTTTTCCCGCTTGGGTGGATCCATACCACCGCAAACGGACTCTGCTTCCCGAACGTTGTCACATTCTTCAAATCCTGTGCAGAGATGATTACCACATCCAGTTCCCGCTGCTCTGCCATCTAGGAGCTGCAAATTATTAATTCTCGCTACAAACTAGTGGAAAATAGAATTACGCTCCTCAGTACTAGTCTACAAAACTGTCACCTCATTTCTACCCACCTTGTTGCAAGTTTTTGTGTCACACCGTCTTAAGATTCCGAAAAGAAACCCCCGCACCCCAAAAAAAAAACAGAGACTCGGATCCCTCGCGCACTCAACGTGATTTCTTAAATAAGTGAGAAGAACTTGTGTCAGATGTGCAACGAGAGCTCAAACACGTTACAAAGATGGACAACAATTGGGGTTCTGACCATATGTATAATCAAGAGCACAAAGGAAAGTGGAGCCAATGCTGCGAGGAAATTGCAAACACTGCACTGCCGAAAGGATATGCCTCCTCGCCGGTCCACGCGGCCTGCAACGCGTTAGGTCGGGGAATCAGATCTGACCTATGAAAGACGCTAAGTACCTGACCTAGTGCTTGAAGAAAAGTGCTAATAAGACTAGCTAGGTGAGTTTCGAGGGTTCAGAATGGCCATCATCATACTAGGCTTCTCTGGGCTTGTTTTTCTCAGAACTTGGTTGGGTCCCTGAGGCAGACACATACTCGGGTACCATAGTCGGCGGTGGGTTCCAGCGCGTTCAGCAATTACACCTTCCGCCTGTATTTTTGGAGACCGGGCGACCACCGCACCCACCTCCCACCGCGTTCCAGCGGAATTCAACACGGGAGTAGAGGCTCAGCATGGTACGCCCTTCCCTCGTAGGTCCCACAGGCCTCCGCGGGAATCGTGTCGTCAACTTTCACGTAGAAAGTGTGGGGTTGCAATAATGTTCTCTTGTTTGCTCCTCCCCAAACAAATAAGTGTAGGGTAAAGCCCGGGCCATCATGGGCTTTACCCAAGCCAAGCTTGGGCTCCATTCTGGTAAAGCCCGTGGCCAAGGGGAGGGCTTTATCGAGCATTTAGTTTTTTCCCTGCCATGCCTGACATATACTAACCAGATATCATAGGAAGACAATTAATATTGAGATAGGGGGTTTCTGGATGAGAACATTATGTTTCTTGAAATGCCCACCCTTCAAAAAAAAGGCACAATTTTGGCTTGTAATGTGCCCTCCAACTGCATTACAAAAATCAGAACTGGTCTATTTGTAGTAGAGGATGTGGCTTAGGTTCAGCCTCTTCATAAGTCCTTAGGTAGGCCTCGCCCTAAGGATGACCTAAAGCGGCATGACCACCCTCACACACACTGCATCCCTGGCCATGTCTGTGACCTAAGCCACCATTCTACCTCAGTTAGACCCTAGGGCTTGACCAACCAGCCTTGCCCTATTGATTCACCAGGAGGCAGAATCTGACCTACTTACTTAGAACTTGGGTCCGAAATTGGCGAAAGTTTTGAAGTTTTTGTCAAAAGAAAATCGAAAGTTCTTCACTTTTCCTGAGTATCTGCAACAGGATATTCCCCCATTTCATTTTATTTTATTTGTTTGGCCAAGATGCGAAATTTAGCCACGTTTTAAAATGCTAGTACAAACGATGTAAATGTTATAGGTTTTAGATTTGATCAAGTCAAAGAAAACAGGAATGCAAGCCAGAGTTTCAATCACAAAATAAGTTTGCATATCAAGTGAAGCTAAATTAGGGTTAGGGCTGACATGTCGTGTTGTTGGGGAGAAAAATGTGCTCTAGTCAGCGTTTGGAGCTTGCAGTGGTCAGGGTTTGCAGTTAGCGAGAGCGAAAGCCCGCTCTCTCTCTCTCTCTCTCTCTCTCTCTCTACGCACTTTGATTTGCAAGCAGCCGCTGCTGTGTGAGATGTGTGACAATTTGTGGAAGAATTGAAGCATCGTCGGCAGTTTGGATGAGGAGGAGATGGTCCGCTGAAGAGATTCAGTGGATAGAGTGAGAGGTTGGAAAGAGCAGCAGAAAGAAGGAAAGGGGGGTAGGAAGGTTTGGGAATCCACAAAGAGGAGGGAAGATGATGGCTAAAACGCAAGAACCAGACACTGCCCCGCGCGCTGATAAATGGTACAGACTTAAACTAGGTCCCACCATATCGGAACAGAATTCCAGTCGCTTCTATACCTTGCGATGTAAGTCTTTCACTCTCTCTTTGTCTCTCTTTGTTTTTTCTCAATCCCTCGTTCTCTTGTCCATGCTTTTTCTCTGATGTCTAATGGTAATGCTGAATTAAGATTAGGGTTTCAGTTATGGTGATACTACTGACCTTGTAAGTACTGTTGAAGGCAATCCGTCTGCTCAGACTTGTGTAATTGTTTGCAATTCTGCTGAGCATCATCAAGTTGCTGCTCAGGAGTTGCAGTTATTCAGTGGAGAGGCAGATCAGATGATGGTCATGAATCTGGAATAATAATGTTTCTCCTGTTTTTTCTTGTCCTGTTTGCAGATGAGTTTAAGCCAGCCTCCATAGATACTGGAACCCCGGGTACCCTCCACAAGGGTGTTGAAAACAAAGTCACTGTTGAATTTTCAAACAATCAGGCAGGGAAGCCGAAAGTTGCATTCCAAGGCAACAGTGAGGACTGTAAAGACCTTGATGCAATTATTTTTTTTGATGGAACAAGCTTTCGGTTAGAGCGATTGCACCGAGCTGTAAAGAGCCTGAGACATGTCAGGTTGCCAGGCGAGAGTGCTTCTGCAGTCGCGGCAGCTGCGGCAGCCTCTGCTTCAGGGTTGGAACCATCCCGTTCATCTCCTGTACATTTGAATGGATCTGCAGGAGCAGTGCAGGCACTAGCTCCATCAGAGAGAAACCCCTTCAAGGCTCATGTGGTAAGGACATATCGTCTTGTGCATGGCTGGCTTTGTACCTTTTATCTTCCTTTGATTGCAACAAGTAGGGAAGTGCTGGAGTTTTCTCCCAGACTCGAAATGCAGCAAACTAAGCACAGAAAGCAGGAACACCCCAGAAATCACTGCAGGGACACTTTGTGTCAGCTAAGAGGTGATTTGCAAGCTGGGTACTTTGTTTGGGTCTTAAACAAAATTTGCCAAGGAACCTGAAAGTTGAGGATCTTGACAGCTGTTTTGTATTTCATTGCACATTCAGGATGCACCTGAGTAAAACTGTTACAGTCCATAAAGAGGAACCTGCCAAGACCATATGACAATTTGCAAGAGTAAAACTTGCATGACCATCCAAGCCAACCTTCTGCAAATGAGTATCTAGATAGAAAGACCGAAGCCCCCAAAATGAGAAGAAACAAGCCAGAAAGGTAGAAATCTAAAACCCTGGAACAATCTGTAACTGGCAGAAATATCCCCAACACATGCAGGATTGACCTTCATTTCTCTTGATGTGGGATCATCTAACTTGGCTAGTAGAAGCAATTGCTGACCATGCAACAGTCTCTCTTATTGAAAGCTGAGTATGTTGTGATAAGCAGGTCCGGGAGCAAATTACGGATGACATACCTGTTGGCAAGTCTGAAGCTCCAGGTTTGACACATTCTACCTTGCTTTACTTTCTCACAATGACTCTTTTCCTTCTGACTTGATGATCAGTTTCTGTATGTCAGTGACTGTAGCTTTCTCTGAAAAAGTCATGCTTTTCTGAAGAGTCTCTGGTTTGATTACCCTAGTTTCTTTGCTTGTTTGTACTCCCACATCTAGTAAACAAACCTTGTATTGGAACAGCCACAGGAAAAAAGAACAACAAGAGGAAAACTGGGAATTCAAAATCTTCAGCAAAGAAGGCATCTCCTATTGCAACCTTTCCTTCAGATGCCAAGCAGGAGCAGGAGCAATCTCCAAATGTTGAGATTGATGATATTGATCTATTTGAACCTGAACCAGAACCTGAAAGGGAACAGGAAGCAGATTTGGAATCTGAACCTGAACCTGAAGCAAAGAAAATGAAGAAATCTATGGCAGATCCAGTTGAAGAAGTTGATGTTGTCGGTGATGAAGAAATTGTAGAGGTCCTGGAGGAGCATAGTGACTATGAAATTGAAGATGTGGATGTGAGTGAAGATGATGAAACTGATGGAGATGGAAAAGATGGCACAATGGACTCTGCTGCAGCATTGAGAGCACAGGCCGCAGGTGCATTGCAATCAGCAGGGAAAAATGGAAGCTCAAGTGAGAGTGGCAGTGGGAGCAGTGGGAGTAGTGAAAGTGGGAGCAGTAGCAGTGAGAGTGGTAGTGACAATGATGAAGACTCTGCAAGCTCTGGGGATGACATATAAGTTTTGCCTTTGGAGAAATGATTATTGACCAAAATAGTGGCTTTGAGATAGCTCTTCAAAAATTGGTGGTGGTATAATTGACGAGGAAAACTATTGGGGAGCCAACAAGATCATATGCTTCTGCTGCAGACTGTTAGGGCAGTGGACCAGGGTTAGCTGCAAATAATTGGCACCTCCCCAAAAGTTCTTTCCAGCATTCCAACTGGCTTTGATCTGCCAGGAGATTCTCCCTGTCCTTGAGGTTCCTCACATTGACATCTCCAGAAGTGCAATCTACCATTATCTATTCCCATTTTCAGGATGCAGTGGTCCAAGGTGGATAGTACATGTTGAGGATCAATACTAAAGGATGGCCACCTTGCCTTATGCCCCTTCACTGCTTTATGACCCAGGGATTCAATCTGCCGTGGTGTTATGTATTGAGAGAGTACCTTCTCTCACAGTAAAAAAGGCCCAGCTAAAGTGGGTGTTCCCCTTTGAAACCAAATAAGCAGCAGTCTTTGGAGGGAGAGTTTCCTGTGCTAACTTCACCTCTAAGGTTTGGGAAAGCGATAAAAGTCTGCAAACTCTCTGCAGGAAATGTTGAATGTGTAGGTATATTCTTTCCTTGCCAAAGCTTGAGTGGTTCTAAGATCAAGAATTCTTGAACCTAGTCTAGGATTTGGTTCAGGTTTTTTGTGACATTCTTTCAAGACAATGTGCTGAATATTGCCCCTACTAAACCCTCACCCATCATACAAGTGGCTAGGTGGGCTTAATTCTGTTAATTGAGATTTGATAATGTTCCCTTAATGATGTGAAAGGACAGCATGTGACTCAGGGGGATGCTGGTGACAGAAGTGAAGTTGCAACCTCTGGTTCCATCTTTGATCATTCCCAAGTTTACCCTACCCCTCTGTTGCAATTATTCCAGAGTTTGCTTGCCTTACAGGAGTCATCTCTTTGGTATTGTCATCATTAGGTCAGTCTCAATTACCCTTTACATGCATAAGAAGTTTAAAACAGCCTTCATGCTTTATACTATGTGATGCTGCTAGAAATCATGGACAAATAAATCTGCAAGGTACTCTCAAGATTCTTGCAAAGATGTATCATCTTCCCCACAAGTACCAGTGGAATTTGTGCTTGAAGTGATCTGCATTGATGTTCTGAAGAGCAACGTCTTTTGGAGGGGTCCTATGAGGTGCCTAGTAGCTCCAAAGTAGGCCCTAGGACCTCATACTACATTTTGGAGTAAACATGTTTTGTTTGGGTGTTTTAAGCAGGGCATGCAGGGTCTAATAATTTGTTCCCATACACAGATGTCAAGTAGGTGAGTTGTGAATCAAACCTCCCAATTTATCATCCTCATTCAAGGTATGATGTTGGGACTCTTCTTGAGCACAGGATCTCACGGATGCGATTGAGGTCTTTTATCCCAAATGAAATTACTTTCAGTTGTCTCTCATTTATGACCAATAAGTACATGTACTGGGAATTTGTGAATTTCAAGTTCTAAAGTGGATGGTGGTGGGCTGTCCAGTAGTCCAGTTTTATCTTTATTCAGATTTATCTTGAACAGGATCACAGGGTCCTGCACTTCGGGTTGTAGTTTCATGCCTGTATATGTATGAAGGATTTGTGTCCATAAGTCTGCATGCTATGATTGCAGACTGGATTTTGAAGATTATGACTGGAGTATGAAGTTGGTTGCACACTTCTCATGGTGCTTGCAAGATCTTTTCATTTGTGGGATTCACAGAAGACTTTTAATCAATTTGCAGGATTGTATAAGTGTGAAGCTTCGGCAGTCAGAATACTAATGTGAAGAACACACAACAAGAAGGAATGCAGAGTTCAGAGGCACCTGTTGCTCCCTCATGAATTTGACACAGTTTCAATTCAAAAGACATGGACAATGTATCAAAGAGGAGCAACTATGAGTATGCTGGAAGGGGCAAGCAAAATTGAGGTCTTATGCTGCGGTTGCCATGCACCAAACTAGCTAAAATGTGGCATTGCAATCATTAGAAGGTACAATGAAACTACTGGCAGATTGTGCAAATTCACCCAAGAAAAAAGTAAGGCAGGGGGTTTGTTCTGAAGGAAAAGGTAAGTTGAAGAATTGTGTGCTTGTATGTTTTGCCAAATGTCTTTGCAAGAGGACACAACATGGAAGAAATGGAAATGAAATAGAAATGAAACAGAAAGGACCTATAAATAGCAAGTAACAAATCAAACATTAGAGCAAGTGGAAACCAGTGACGTGCAGTTATCCAACACTTCTAGTTCTTTAAAAATTTCAGAATCAAAGAGCCCCAGTTCCAGTTTTTTTGAGAAAAAAATAGAACTAGAGAACCACCAGTTACAGGTATTTTACAAGCATCAAATAACTGACAGTTTTCATGAAAGCACCAGCAAAGAACCATCAGAAAGGAGAGTTTTTGAATTTAAAAAAAAAATTGAGAACAAATGTTCTATAGCAAAAAAGGGGGATTGGGCATTCTCATAGTTCCTTTGGCTTTAACACAATCAGCCTGTCCTCCCCACTCTCTAGTATATATACCATAAGTTCTCCAGACTATAATGTTAGAGCATGGCAACGTTATGAGAACTCAATTGACCACCCCTTGAACTCACTACTCAAGCCGCCCAGCCAAAACCCAATTCTCAATTGCTATTTGGACAACAATTCAAGACAGATCCAACTGCAACAAGTATTCAAGAAATTGATTTTTCTTCATTATAAATTTCTTGCCTCATTGCATTGGATTACCATGAGACTCTTCAGTACTATCCTCTGCACTGAAATTGATACCAAATGGTAGGAGAATGACTACTATTACTACTGCAAATAGTAGGCAACCTACCAATCAGAGACATACATTATATACAAATGGGTATGAGAGTAGCAACCTGTAAAATATCACTGAAAACACAAAGGCCTGAAAAGTGAACTCAAGACTCATGAGCCACTAATTCTTTGAATTTCTGGAAGTTTTTTACAACCCTCTTCTAGTTGCTGGATGGC
>Ga0116228_10005812_pt1 | contig 11017 bp, 5 predicted proteins | sample S1TSphfallax_2_FD_89694 | JGI IMG/M metagenome (GOLD analysis project Ga0116228, IMG submission 89694) | Host-associated microbial communities from peat moss isolated from Minnesota, USA - S1T2_Fc - Sphagnum fallax MG | ecosystem: Host-associated > Plants > Peat moss > Unclassified | place: USA... | reverse complement strand
TAGAAACAAAATAAATAAATACATAAAAATAGAAAAAAATGAAGATAGACAAAATAAGAATAGAAAAAATAAAAACATGAAACAAACATAAACCAAAAAAAAAAGTAAAAACTATAAAACTATAAAACATGAATGGAAACAAATGAAACAAGGAAAGGGAAATACAATACAATAATTTTAAAAGAATTTTTTTTTCCAAAAATGAAGAAACCAAATAAAGAGTAAAAAATAAGAAAAAATAAAACTTATAAATATTGAAGAAAAACCCTATTTGAAAAAGAATGAGGTGTGTCTTCTTTCTCCAAACTTCAAACTTGCATCCAAATAAATATATATATAAAAGTGAAAAAGAAACACTTTATTTTTATTATACAAAATAATAATAAAAACAAAAAACACATAAAAATAATAAAAAGTTAAAAGTTAAAAGTTTCTAAAAGAAACTAAAACATGAACCAAGTTTAAAGAAACTGGGGGACTTCACAGTGGCCGAAGGTCACAGATACCCACTAGTTCAAAACAAAAACAAACATGAAATACTAAAGATTTGTATGATTAGAATACACAATGATTTCATGTTGGGCTTTTTCAAGTAAATGATGTCATTCCTGAAATACCTCCATGATAGCAAAAATTTCCTTAGCACGAATTTCATAGTTTATTTTAGTAAGAAAAAACTTATTAAAACAAAAACCGATAGGATGAAGAAAGTTGTTTTCTTTAATCTATGAGTATGGCACCCAATGCAAAGTCAAAAAAGGTTCGTATCCAAATAAATGGTCTAGAAAGGTCTCCATGAATCAAAAGTGGGGCCATAATGAAATAAACTTTCAAGGATTGAAAGGCACACTTTGCTTCAGGTCTCCAAATGAAATTTTGGTCTTTTCAAGTTAAGCAAATGAATGGGGTCACTTCCATGGCATAATGTGTAATGAAATGTTGATAAAAGTTGGCGAATCCAAAAAAAACATTAGTCATCATGAACAAAAGTTAAGGTAACCCAATCCACAATGGTTTGGACCTTATGAAAATCTATGCAAATGCCATTTCTAGAAATAATATACTTAAGGAATTCCATTTTGGTGTGATGGAATTCACATTTCTCCAACTTAATGTAAAGTTCAACTTATTTGAACTTGTCCAAAATATATTGAACATGTCATTCATGTTTCTCCATGTTCTTGATAAAAAAAAGGATCTCATTGATGTTACAAACCATGAAATCATCCAAGTACCTTAAAAACATCATTCATCAAGTGTTGAAAGTCAACAAGGCCAAAAGGCATCACCACATATTCAAAATGGCCATAACAAGCTCAAAAAAAATTCTTCCATTCATCACCTTCTTGAATACACATCAAGTTGTATGCACCACATAAATAAACTTTGGTGAAAACTTTAGTATGATTTAATTCATCCAACAAACTTGGTATTAGAAGTACAAGGTATTGATTTTTAATGATGAGTTGACTTAGTCCACAATAATTAACGCACATTAAAAAAAAACCATCTTTCTTCTTAACAAACAAGATTGGAGTGCTAACTAAAGACTTGGAATGTCAAATAAGTCCCTTTTCTAAATTTTCATCAATGTATTCCCGAAGCACCATTAGTTCATCTTGAAACAAGTTGTAAATGGGTCCAAATGGGGGTCATGCTCCCTCTTCAAAGTTAATAACATAATCAAATCATTGATGCTCAATCAACATGTCAACATTCTTCTTTCTAAAAACATCTTTGTATGCTTGGTATTGCTAAGGGATTTCATGTTGCTTCACCTCAAGGTCTTATGTCGAAAGAACATAAAAATGCATTTCATTTCTTTATAATTTGCATGAAAGTTCTTACTCCCACAAATAAAATCTTTGATTGTTTGGGTTTTGCACACTCTTGAGGTTTTTATCACATTCCAAGTTTTGCAAACATTAATTAGATTTCAAATCATCTTCCAATGCACCTAGATGAGAACCTTGACTTTCACCAAATAAGCCTATAGGCAAAGCTTTGCATTTTGACGTTTCTTCCCTTGGTGTTTTAAAATGGAGATTCCTCATATGCCAATCCACTCGTAGATTGTGTAAAATGAGCCAAGATGACCCAATGATGATAGGGTTTGTTGGGGATGAAATGACATTGAAATAACTACGCTTGTATGTCACTCAATGGTAATCTCCAATGCTCTAGTTTTCATATGTCACAAGTCTTGAAAAGAGGTTCCAATTATTAATAACCTCCATTGCCATTAGCGTGATCTTCTTCACCAAGAGTAATTTAAGTTGGTGTAGTAATTCCTTGTTAATGAAACTTATAAATGCACTAGTCAAACAATGATTCAATATTTATTGTCATTTACATGTTACATTTTATCATGATTAACAACAAGAAACAAGGTGTTAGGTCTAAAGATAGGTTAGGACCATTTTGATCACATCATGCATCAAGGTCTAGTCTCATAGTCCTTACTAAGACTAGATGTCCTTGTTTCCCAAATTTTTAAAATGAAGGCTATTGATTGAAGTGGCCCAAGTTGTTTGTTACACTTGCTTATTTGGATAGATACTAGTGATGTGACCTAGTTCCCCATAGTATAAATGTCCTTATTACTTTATTTGTTCCATGATGGTTTGAATCGTGTTTTATTGATTCGCATGGGATCATCCTTTGGTGTAAATGCCATCAGTGGGGATGGTGATGGCCATGAAATATTTTTGGAATGGTGACAGTTTCCAATGCTTTTCCTAACATCATTCAAAAAGCTTATTATCACATTGAACCACTTGGGCAATGTTTGATTCAATGTTGTAGGATCTAGCATTGTGAACAATAAGTCCTTGACATCACTATGTAATCCAAATTGGAATTAACTCATGAGTGCAACTTCATTTCATGAATTGTCACATGTCAAGTGTCTAAATTCATATGAATACACAATTGTTAAGTGAGTTCCTTGATGAAATGATTGTAACTTATTTATTGTTGTGCACTCTTTGTTTGAATTTCCAAAAACGGCATTAAATTGTTTGACAAATGTTTCAAAATTATTCAATGATGGAGATTGACATTCCAACAAAAGTGCAAACCACATTGAAGTTGTGCCTAATAGCAAGGTGTCGAAAAGTACCAACTTGAATTAGGGCATTTGGGTAGTGATGGGATTGCAATTGAATGACTATATGCATTTGGTTGAAAAAACCTTAAAACTTTGAACACATATCATCAAACTTTTCAGGAAGATTAATATGTGGTTCCTTTGCACAAGATGGTGTAGTAGGACCACACCCCATGATGTTGATGTTTAACTACTTTGGAAATGAACAACAAACTTTTTAAATGATTGATTTTCTGGTTACATGTGTTTAAGCATAACAAGGATTTCTTCCATGGACATGACCATTTTTTTGCACGATGTAAACATCATTACAAACTCATGTAAAATGTGACTTTGACTAAAGGTGTGTGATCCACAACCATAATCACTACTCTAAAAAGTGGATAATCCACAATTTTTTGAAAAACTTGTCACAATTTGAAAAAGAGAAGTAATCCACATTCCTTTCCGAGAACCAAATTTTATTGATGACAAAAATAGATGTAGGCCTCATGGGAGTCTGTTCAAACTCTCATGAACATGAAAATTGCAAAGATATATAACAAAAGGATAAGTTTTAAGTCTAAATTCAAAACATGGAATGAAAGAACTAAAACAAGAACACAAAGGTTAAAACCAAAAACATGCAAGGTGTGCAAAACTAAAGTACAATTTATTATTATTATAATGAAGTTAAAAAAACATACACACAAAAAAAAACAAGGTTATCGAATAAAATTGTACCTCAAATTAATGTTGAATAGATTGAAGGTAGTGGAGGGTCCTACCTCTATTCATACCTTTTTGGGGACCTAGCTTAAGGAAGCTTCTATGGAGGTTTTTTAATGTGCCCACCAACCAATGAAGCTTTTTGAAGAATTTTTAACCACAAATGAACCATGAATTAACTAAAATTTAATTAAAAATGAACTAAAAGTGAATTTTGAATTAATTGTGAATCAATTAAGAATTAAATGATAGTGGGTTAAAAGTGAACTATAAACAAATTATGAGTTAATTAAAAGTGAACTTGAAGTTAATTAAAAGTGAGCTAGGAGTTAATTAAGAGTTATGGATGAACATTTATATGAATGAAATCCATCTAGGCATATTCACAATCAAGGTACCCAAAAGGATGGTCTAATGAAAAAAAAGATTACAAAAGACTATTTTGGATTTTTATTACATTTATTATTTCATGATTATAATGGATTGGTATATGATTATAACTAAAATGATGTCATGTTAATCTAATAAAAAAATAATAATAATAGATTGGATATAATATTGATATCATTTTGAATCCTTTTAAACAATTTGAGTCCTTGGTTTAATTGTAATTTTTGTATATAAAGAATCAAAAGGAATGTATTAAACAATGTAATTGACTTCAAATTTTTTTCATAAAATAACTAATGCATACATTTATGTTTGAAAATGTTCATATAATGCATTTGATTAAAGAATGTAAGATATAAAAATTTTGAAGGCTCCAAAATCCATTCTAAAAGGACTATAAGCAAAATGATTACTTTTTTTGTCCATTTGGTTTTTTAACAAACTATTTATGCATAATTACATATGGATGTGAAAAACCACCACCACCATGAGAATTGTCATAATTAAAATTATCCAATATCTCTCATTTAAATTTATTCCATTTAGATTTTGTATTTGGAAGATAGCAAAAAGAAAATCCTTGAATCTTGTGGTAAAAAAATGGTACCTTGATTGTGAATATACCCATATGTCATATGAAAGTGATGTTTGTGACATTAGCTTGTGTCAACTTCAAACTTTTTTGGGAATTATTTGTATTACATTTATGAAACTACTTGGTTGTAATCCCAATATCACCTTTGAACCATTTTTTAAAAACCTGTCAATATTTTAATTGCCAAATTTTGTTTAGCAAATACTAAATCCAAACCTCAATATAATTGTTGACAATTGAGTTTCAATTATTTTATTGCTCAATTGGAAGCCTTTCAATCATCAATGGATTTTAAGGGTTGAATTTCACATGAAAAGTGCATCCATCATCTAACACACATATGGTAATGTGTGTAATTTGGTTCCCAATTGGGGTGACTTTAAGGATACCCCCAAAAATGAGGATGAAACAATAATCAAGGGATGAAAATGGGGACAAACTAAGGACTATTTATGGAATAAATTTATTAAAAATTTCTTCCTTGTTGTATATTTTCTTTATGTGTAGGCATGACCTTAAATTGTGTACATTTCTATATTGGGGTGTAACAACACCATTGGACTTACATACAACCCCATATGCATCTAGTTTTGCTAGTATACTAGAATAACTTTATTATAAAGAATCACGAGTCATGACTATGGCTTTGGAGAAGTTGGCTATTTCAAAACATTGTGGTTCACATGTAAAATTTGACTATGCATGGTGGAGGATATTGGTTTAAGAATCATAAGTTTGATTTTAAAAATTATGTTGAGTTCTAGCAAATAATTTTTCTACCAGCTTACATGTGATAATTCCTAGGTGATGTAGAATGATGATTTGGATTTTGCTTGCAAATGTAAAAGGGAGAAGCTAGGTAATCAACATCAACTATTTTATGAAAGAGGATAATCATCAACAAGAATGGTTGAAGCTCTTTCACCTTTTGGAGTTTGATGAAGGCAATGGAATGGAAGATTTGTGGTTTGTGCTTAGAATAGAAACTATGTATGTGGGTGTTGTATGTGTTACAAAAAGTTAATAATGGTGGTGATGGCAAAGACGTTGTGGTGATGTTGGGTTTTGTTTTGCATCTTTTATGTTGGTTTTAAATGGCAAGCAAAAGTTTGAGAATTAAGATAAGAAATGGAGATGCAAAGGGTGAAAGATAAACATAGGCTAAGTTTTGTGTTATGAATTTTAATCTTTCGGAGTTTGAATGCATTGAAGATTGCAAGTATGAACAAATTTGGTCAACAAGAAAAACACTTATGTGGTTGATGTTAACAATTATATTGTGTACTTCTAGGTCTTCTAATTTTTTGCTAGTTGGGGACTTGGAAAATTCATTTCAAAAATCAATGAATAGTAAAGATAGGTTTAGGGATGGTTGTAGAAATGATGAAGATCCACAAAGGAATTCAAGCACATGAAGAAATTGTGTTTTGGTGATGTGAAAGTGATTTTCGTTTCATGGATCAAGATTTTTCTTTGGCAAAATTTTGCGACTTCATGAATTAGTTTTTAGAAAATGAAAAACATGATTTTTTTTGTGTTTAAAGGATTTTTTGGACAATTTTCAAAATATAAATGATTAAATTAACCACATTTATACCTAGGCACTTCCTAGGCCATGATTGTAGAACCATTTTTCTAAAAATGTTACAACCCCCTAAAAGAGTTCCCATTTAATGGAAATCAATGTTGGGGATCCTTGGCAATGGATGACTTGAAGATTTTTTATAAAATAACCTTGTTGTGGTCACAAGAAAGTTGTGTGAATGTGTGAATAGAAAGCATAATGTTGTGAATTACATGTTATGTTGTTTTTTTTGTCATAAAAACAAACAATATGAAGACTATTGTAGTATTTAAGCTAGTTTGGCACAAGGTGCTCACTATTTAAATTTTAAAGTAATGTTCAAAAATAAAAATAATTTAAAATGTGCCATTATACTAAATTATGACTAGTGTGCTTGAGAACTTCATTCATATTCTTGACATGGCAATCACATATTTTTGAAAAAAAATTAGCAATTTTAGAAAAAATTAATTAATGCCCAACCAACCTAGGTATTATATGGTATGATGTTGTGAGGAAATCGCAACATTTGTAACCATTTGACTTGTAAAAGAAACATGGATGGTCTTAGGCAATGAAATGTACACTGACATATGAATATTGATCAAGTTTGTGAAGGTCTACAAGTATCTCATTAGGTTTGCAACATTGATTATGAAAATATTATGAAAAGAGATTTCAAAGGGTGTTCATCCAAATAACCATCCACATATTTATTCACATGTATTAGTATCAAGGGATAATTCAAGATGGATTAATTGTAGGATATGGCTTTAGGGTGTTGGTATGCTTAAGTGTCACAAAAATGGATATGTATTTTGATATTCAAAAATATTGAAATTAGGAATGTTCTTTTTGTGACCATTGTTAAACTAAATGTTATTACAACTATTATATTATATAAACTACACCAAAACATGGTTTTCATTATTAAGACATCTTGCGACTATTGTCCAAGTATAATCATATAGTCATATTTAGACTTTAACCATTATCATTATTTTGATTACAACCATTATTAGGATTACATGATTATAAATATGACTATAGGTAATTATATGACTATAAATTACAACTACACAATCAATAATCATGTTGAATATAATTCACATTGTTTGACCAACTATAAAATTTTAAATAAATATAAAAATGTAATTAAGTTTAATACAAATTGGCTTACATTTAACCTAGGTTTGGTTTTGGTTTAACCTACTTTAACTTCTAGATTTTATTTGATTAAATTTAAACTTTTAAAGGTTTAATGCTTTCAATTTAACTTCTAAGATTAATTTCCATTAAATTTAGTTTAAGTAGCTTCATTTAATCTATGTATATTTGTTTAACTTAATTTAACAAATAACTTAATCTTGCCCTAATTTTTTTTGAAGTAATCCAATCCAACCAAAACATACTAAATTAAAATATTTTAGCTTAAATATCTTAAATTATCCAAATTTAACCAAGTTTTGTCCAAACAATTGAATTTTGTCAAAATTTTCCTAAATATCTTAATTTTATCAAAGTTTGCCAATTTTAACCTAATTTACCTCAAATAACCTAGTTTACCCAAATATAGCCTAATTTAACCAAGTTTAACTTAAATAACTTATTTTAGCCAAGTTTAACTTAAATAAATTACTTTTGCCAAGTTTAGCCTAACATAACCAAGTTTAACATAAAGGTGAAAATCTTTTAAAATGTACCACACATGGCCTAATCCTTATTGTAGTCATTTTTTGCTCTATATTTTGATCCCCATAAGAAATAATGAATAAAAAATTGTTAACATTTTTAGAAGGACTATATTTAAACCATTAAACTTTTAAATTCCATCATAATCATCCATAAATGTGTTTTTACATGGTAAAAAAATATTAGGTAAAAAATATAAAAAAGGGTGATGTTGTGACAAGATTTTGGTACACCTTAAAAGAATTTGGACCCATAAATAACATGTATTTTTTCCAATTTTCGCATAATATAGCTTAGTATAGCCTAATATAGCCAAGTTTAACCTAAATAATCTACTTCTGCCAAAGTTGGCATAATATAGCCAACTTTATTTTAAATAACATATTTGAATCAAGTTTAGCATAATATAACCAAGTACCACCAAATATAACTTAGTTTAACCGAATTTAACTTATATAAATTACTTTTGTCAAATTTACCTTAATATAAATGAGTTTACCATAAATAACCTACTTTAATCAAATTGAGTTTAATTTAGCCAAGTTTAATTTAGTACAACCAAGTATAGCCTAGTTTAACCAAGTGTAATTTAATACAACCACCTATAACTTAGTTTAGCCAAGTGTAATAATACAACCAAGTATAGCCTAGTTTTGCCAAGTGTAATTTGGTACAACCACATATAGTTTAGTTTAGCCAAGTATAGCTATGTTTAACCTAAATAATCTACTTTTCTTAAATTGAGCTTAGTATAATTCAATTTAACAAAATATATTTTAGTGTGGCCAAATTTAACATAATATAGGCAATTATAACTTAGTTTAACCAATTTAAACCTATATACTTTACTTTTGCCAATTTAAACCTAAATATCCTACTTTTGCCAAATTTAACCTAATATAATTTACTTTAACCAAATATAGTTTACTATAACCAAATTTAATCTAATATAATCAAGTATAACCAATTTTTGCCAAGTTTAACATGATATAATCTAGTTTAGCCAAATATGGTTTAGTATAGCCAAATTTAGCTTAATATTGTCAAATATAGCCCAATATAGCCAAGTTTAACCTAAATAATATACTTTTGCCAAGTTTAGCCAAGTATAGTTTAGTATAGCCAAGTTTAACAGAAATAACTTTTGTCAAATTTAGTTTAATATAATATAGTTTTCTATAGCCAATTTTAACTTATATAGCCTACTTTAACTTAGGTTAAATTTAAATAATTTAGTTTAACTTAAGTAGCCTCAAGGTAGACTAAGTTACCTAGGTTTAACTTAAGAAGATCTAGATTTGTTTAAAATAGCCCATGGAGGCCTAGGTTAGATTGTTGAGTGGCCTATGTTAGCATAGGTCAACCTAGGTCAACCTAAGGAGGCATAGGCTAATCTAGGCTAAAAAAAAACTTATTCTTTATATCTTTGTGATACCTTCACTTGTTACATTAAAAATGTGGTGGTGTAATGGCAAAGGACTTTGCCCCTCAAAGTGGAATTGAAGGGTTCAAATCCTCTTCCCTTCATCCTATGTGATTCCTAGGTCCCTAAGGGAATATTAATGGGGTAGCCTTCCTAAAAGAAAGGTTAGGTGGTTAACATATAACCTAGGGTTAACATATAACTTAGGTTTTTTTAAACCTAGATTAGGTCACCTAGTTTAACCTAGGATGTAAGCTAGGTTGCTTAGCCTAGGGTGCCTAGCATAAAGCTTCTAGCTTAATAGGTGGCCTAGGCCAAGTCCAAAGTGTCCTTATTTGATTAAAAGTTGACTGTTACATGGCATCATATAATTGAATAGGAAAAATAATTTCATTAATCTAGATTGCCATGTGTCCACTCATAAATGGTTAATAAAATTTTGAATTCATTTTAAGCTACCACGTGATAGCAAGACATTAATCAAAATAAATTATAATTATATTTTAAAATTAAAATCTGACCATTGAAAATGTTCTAGAATCATGGAGGACATAATCACAAATGGCATTTATGACTATGTCATTTTTTGATATTAGTGGTAAATATCACATGGCCATATGGACTAGCAATCATGTAACCATGGCTAGTCATATATGTGGTTTAGGACTACATCATAATCACTTATGTAGTCATATTTTCCATGTTTTGGCGTAGTGATACCCAACTTATATTTTATTTTTAAAAATCATTAAAATATATTTAACCAAATACAATAAGAGGTGGTGGTCCTCAATGCATATAATAATTAAGGTCTTTTGCTAAGTGGACAAAAATATGACATCTCACTGCATTCCTAACATCTCAAGGGCCCTTTGTGTATATAAATCAACTAACAAAATATTTTTAAAATGCAGTTATAATCATCTTGTTAAATAATACTAGTTGATCCAAATTGGATCCTTTTCAAAGTTTTCATTTCCAAACACAATGTTCAGTACTTTTGCAAAAATATTTCCTTGCAAATAAATTCAGACCACCATTTTAATTAAATCCCATGAAAATCAATTAATATACCCATGACCTTGCTTTAGATTACAACATTTTCATTTTCTTTTTTAGCGTTCATGTTGTTGTTACTTGTTCACATACTCATTGTATTCCAACCCACAAAAAAAATGTTCGTTGAACAATATTTTTTAGTCACTTGAGCAAATTGACACCCTTTGGAACAACAAATTTCAGATTTGTTTATTTGTGGATTACAAGTTTTTGGTAACACCCACTTATGCATGTGTTAGAGGTATTCCCATGGGGGGTATTGGGGTTGAAAGATTACTTGGTGGCATGGTTTAAAAAAATTGTGTTTATGATTCTGCACTAGCCTAGTCACTACATATTAACAGTGGTAATATGGATCTATTTAAAATCATAATTGCAAGGTACTATTGGCCAAAGTCATTGTTAATTATTGTCAGAATATTTATGACTTGTTTTATGTTCATGAGTTAATAACCTTGTGAGTACATCTTTGCATCT